>Ga0208032_1000449_pt1 | contig 23147 bp, 11 predicted proteins | sample MalvirAntarct_66_FD_184254 | JGI IMG/M metagenome (GOLD analysis project Ga0208032, IMG submission 184254) | Marine viral communities from the Global Malaspina Expedition - Malaspina viral metaG Antarct_66 (SPAdes) (version 2) | ecosystem: Environmental > Aquatic > Marine > Oceanic | place: West... | reverse complement strand
TATGAGCATGAAAATTATCACGGGTGCCTCTGGGTAATTGTTTGGAGGCGGCATTCTACTTAGGGTTAGCCCTAAAGGGAAATGATCATTTAGTATTATATGTATGCCTTATTTGGTATGTGTGTGTGGTGTGAAGAGACGTTGCCTAGATGCGTCTAAAAATATAAACGTGTCCTCCGAGTGGGTATTTTACGCGTAAAAATTTAGGCAGTTCAGGGAGTTTTTCCTTTATCCCATGATACCGACCTGACCCTATCGGTGAACGAAGCAGGGTTTTTAACAGACACTTGTCCCCCCCGGGACGACGGGGTCGTAGATACCCCTAGCTAAACATGTTAACAAGAGAGTAAAAAGATGCAGATAGTAGACAACAGGGCGTTATTGTTACGTCTTCGCAACCCTAGTCAAGTGACTACGGTAATTCCAAAGAGCAAGGAGTTAGCGGACAACCAAGTCTTAGTTAACTGGGGCATAGAAGAAACCCATGTACTCCGAAACCTTAACATCAAGGCACCTTCCCCCATCGAGGGTAAGTACGAGTGGACGGGGCAGTACACTCCCTTCGACCACCAAAAGACTACTGCGGCTTTTATGACCCTACACAGGAAATCTTTTTGTTTTAACGAACAAGGTACAGGCAAGACAGCCTCTGCTATATGGGCATCAGACTACTTACTTAATGTGGGGAAGATTAACCGCGTACTAATCATATGCCCTCTATCTATAATGGATTCCGCGTGGCGTGACGATTTATTTAGGTTTGCCATGCACAGGACAGTGGACGTGGCCTACGGGTCAGCCGCCAAACGCAGAAAGATAATAGATAACGGCGCGGAGTATGTAGTAATAAATTATGACGGGCTGGCTATTGTAGAAGATACCATAGCTAACGGTGGGTTCGACTTAGTAATTGTGGATGAAGCTACTCACTATAAGAACCCCCAAACTACTAGGTGGAAGACCCTAAACAGGTTACTTAAACCAGACACATGGCTATGGATGATGACGGGTACACCTGCGGCACAGAGTCCCCTAGACGCGTACGGGTTAGCTAAACTAATTAATCCCCACAGTGTGCCTAAGTTCTTTAGTTCTTTCCGCGACCAAGTGATGCGTAAGGTAACTAATTTTAAGTGGGTGGCTAAGGATACAGCTACAGATACAGTATATAACGCACTGCAACCTGCTATAAGATTTACAAAAGACGAGTGCCTAGACTTACCCCCAATGGTGTATGTGAAACGTGAGGTAGAGTTAACACGTCAGCAAAAGAAGTACTACACCGAACTAAAGAATAAGATGGTTATGCAGGCGGCGGGCGAACAGATAACCGCTGTCAATGCCGCTGTTAACATGAACAAGTTACTACAGATTTCCAGTGGTGCCGTGTATACCGACGAAGGGGATGCTTTAGAGTTTGATATAAAGCATAGATATAAGGTATTACGAGAAGTAATTGATGAGTCTAGTAAGAAGGTATTAGTTTTCGTTCCGTTCAAACATACGATAGACATACTCACAAACAAGTTACGAGAAGATAAAATATCTACAGAGGTAATTCGTGGGGACGTTAGCGCACCCAACCGTACCAAGATATTTAAACAGTTCCAAGAGCAAGACGACCCCAAAGTGTTAGTTATCCAACCTCAATCAGCAGCGCATGGGGTAACACTAACTGCGGCGAATACGGTGGTATGGTGGGGGCCGACTAGTTCTCTAGAAACCTATGCTCAAGCAAACGCCCGTGTACATAGATCAGGACAAGACCAGAAATGTACCATCGTACAGTTACAAGGATCGAACGTAGAGAAACGTGTTTACACACTATTAGATAGTAGAATAGACGTTCACACAAAAATGATCGATCTCTATAAAGAAATACTTGACTAGGGCATAAAGAGCCATTAAAGTGAACATCCCGTCAATAAAAGGAAGAAGTTATGAGTGGTAACGTAACCGCCGAGAAGTTGACTGAGACTTACTTGAAGATCAAGGCTAAGAGAGTAGAGTTGACATCAGAGTTTAAAGAGAAGGACGAAGTACTTATAACTCAACTAGAGAAGGTTAAATCGGCACTTCTCACATACTGCGAGGAGCAAGGCGTAGAGAGTGTCAAGACTTCCGCAGGTCTATTCTATAGGTCAGTTAAGACTAGGTACTGGACTAGCGATTGGGAGTCTATGTATAAGTTTGTTAAAGAGCATGATGTACCTGAGTTCTTCGACAAGCGTCTTAACCAAGGTAATGTCCGGCAGTTTTTAGAAGATAATCCCGACCTTGTACCAAGAGGTCTTAATGTAGATTCAGAATACGCAGTAGCGGTGAGGAAAAAATAATGAGTGATGCAGAAGTTTTTGTGCCCATAGAGGTTCTAGCCGAGCACTTTTCAGTATCGGTAACAACCATACGGCTATGGATACGCAAGGGGCATATACCCCGAAGCGCCTTTATTAAGGCAGGTAACACGTACAGGTTTAAACTCTCAGATGTCACTAGCGCCTTGCTATCTAACGGGTCAGCAGTATCTGGTAACTCTGCAAAGCCTAAGAATGCACAAGAGGTGGCAGAGATTAGGGTAGCTAAACATGTACAGGAAAAGGATTCAAAAGCGGTAGTTGAGTCCGTTGATATAGAAGAACTATTCGACGAGGACATGTAATGTGCGAAGAATTAGTTTATATGGTAGGAAGTTTTCTCTTGTGGATAATTTGGAATCCGTTACCATAGAAGGTTCCTCTGTGGACATTGTAGTGGTCAACGCGGCCCCGATCTCAAGGTCATATTTTGAAAATGCTTACGACCCCAACAGATCATCAGCACCTACGTGCTGGTCAGCGGATACGCAAAGACCGTCTGAAGATGTACCACAAGAGAGCAAGCAAGCCGCCCGTTGTATGGATTGCCCACAGAACATACGTGGGTCAGGGAGTAATCGCGGACGTGCTTGTAGGTTTGCCCAACGTCTAGCTGTAGTATTTACAGATGAGCTAGATAAGGTAATCCAACTACAGTTACCCGCTACTTCGATATATGGTAGAGGTAACGGTGTACACTTGCCGATGCAAGACTATGTTAAGTTTCTGTCTAGCAGAGGTTGGGTAGCAACCCGTTTAGTAACGCGGGTGTATTTTGATGAAGATAGTCCGATCCCTAAACTTTATTTTAGACCGATACGGTATCTGTATGAAGGCGAGGCAGAAAAGGTTTCAGAGTTGAAGAACCACCCCGATACACTCAAGGCTATTAGCTTAGATGTATCTGCGGAACCTAAGTCTCCATTCGCAGTAGTAGAAGGTTTTGAATTAAACGCAACCAAGAAAGGAATGTAGCATGAGTTATATAATTGAAAACGTAGAAATACTTTACCCTCGTATCAACCAGCCTTATCGGTATGATGCTTCCGCAGGTGAGAACGGTAAGAGCGTACCCTGTGATGCATTTGAGGATGGCGCTAAGTACGAGACTAAGTTTCGTATGAGCAAGGATCAGGCCAAGGCTCTGTATGGGCAAATGTCTGACGCTTATATTAAAGCCAAAGAGAAAGGATGGCCTGAGAAGATTGATTTTCCCTTTGAAAAAGAAGAAAGTGGTACCTTCGTAGGTAAAGCTGTACTGAAAGCCTCCTACGGCAAGGACGCTACTAATCCTCCGAAGCAGTTCGATGCTAAGAGTAAAGAGTTACCAGAAGACTTTAAGCTAACCACAGGCAGTACTGCTAACGTAGCTGTTACTTTCTACCCTTACAATATGCGTGACGCAGGTGTATCTGTTCGCTTACGTGCTGTACAGGTTATCAAGTACCTACCTATGGAAGCCGCCTCACCGTTCGGTGTTGTAGCAGATGGATTTGAGATGGATAGTGGTAACCCATTTGAAACCGTTACCGCTAACGTAGCTTCAGCACAAGTTAATGCTGACCAAAAACCTGTTGTAGTATCTGATGACTTGTTCGGTGATGATACACTGGAAGAAGCTCCTATAGAGCAACCTAAGAAAACAGCTAAGAAGAAGTCCGTAGCACCAAAAGAAGAAGACAAAGACTTAGCATCTATCGTGGATAATTGGGACGGGTAAAACCTCCCCCCTCTAATAACCTGTAGCTAGGCGTAACTAATACACCGAAGAGGGTGCATATGCACCCCTGCTACCTTACCTCTCGGATGCGGATATGAATACTAAATCATTTTTGCAAAGGGCTTTAGCTGATAGCGGTTTATACTGCATTTGGGCGCATAACAAAAAAGCTGGCGGGGCACCATATCAGAAGTTGGTGTCTTCTATAGACCAGATGATAGACAAAGCGCACGAACTAGATGCAGATGGATACGACTGTTACTTTGCCTTAGCAACATTTAAAGAGCCTACCTCGCGGAAGGTTTCTAACGTACATAAACTACAGTCGTTGTTCTTTGACATCGATTGCGGTGAAACTAAAGTCGATGAAGATAAAGGGTACCTTACTCAGGAAAAGGCGGTAGTCGCGCTACAAGAGTTCTGTAAGACCCTTAGTCTGCCCATACCTATACTTGTTAACTCAGGTCGCGGTATACATGTCTACTGGCACCTGTCTGAACCTGTGACGTATGACGATTGGTTCCCTGTAGCTGTACGCCTAAAGGCTTTAACTAAGACCCACGGGCTTATATGCGACCACGCAGTAACGTCAGATGCGGCTAGGATACTACGTATACCTTCTACGCATAATCACAAAACTGATCCCCCCTCTAAAGTTGGGTACTTTGGTAATACAGAGCAGGACTTGGTTAACTTCGATGATTTCTCTGAACTACTAGGTTATGACCCGATACCAGTTCCCTCGCCTATAGAAGAGTTTAGTGCGGTGGTGCAAGGGCTGTACAAAAACAAAGAGAACTACTTTAAGGATATTATCGCCAAGACTAGTCGGGGAGATGGCTGTGCTCAGATAGCGCACGTACTCAAGAACCCTAACGAGATTAGCGAACCCTTGTGGTTTGACGCTGTGTCTATCATAAAACACTGTGTAGATGGTGGTAGAGAAGGCGCACATAAAATATCACGGGGGTACGATGACTACGATCCCGCAGAAACAGATAGTAAGTATGACACAACAAAACATGTTCACAGGTGCGATACGTTCAACGATAACAGACCTGACGTATGCACAGACTGTAAACACTGGGGTAAGATAGGTTCTCCTATAGTACTAGGACAACGTGTTAAGGAAGCGGAAGAAGAAGATAACGTAGTTTCTATGGAGAAAGACTCCGGTGTTAGTACTACATACGTTATACCTCCTTACCCTAAACCCTACTTCCGAGGTGCTACGGGTGGTGTATACATACGCACTAAGAACGACGATGGGGATATGGATGAAAAACTTATCTACCATAACGACTTGTATGTAGTTAAACGTATACAGGACGTTGAATCCGGTGAGGGTATAGTTATGCGTCTTCATCTGCCTGTGGACGGGGTCAGAGAGTTTACTGTACCTCTAACCGCTGTAACTTCTAGAGAGGAGTTTCGCAAACAGATGGCTTTACACGGTGTAGCTGTTACTAAAATGGATGACATTATGAATTACACGACTAGGTGGGTTAACGAGTTACAGGCAACCACCGCTACTCAACACGCACGTAGGCAGTTCGGTTGGACAGGTGATGACTTTGAGTCTTTCGTGCTTGGGGATAAAGAAATATTTGCAGATCGCATAGAGTCTAACCCTCCATCTACGCCAACCAGAGACTTGTTTCATGCCTTTGAGCCAAGCGGCACTATGGAAGAGTGGAAGGAGATGGTTGGCTTCTATAACCGTGATGGCTTTGAACTACACCAATACATTGTAGCTACAAGTTTCGGCTCTCCTCTTATGGCTCTGTCCCCAATAGCTTGTTCGGGCTTTCATGTACACAGTACAGAGTCTGGTTTAGGCAAAACGACAGCTATGTACGTAGCGGCTTCGGTGTGGGGCAAGCCAAAAGAGTTGGTGATAGAGAAGAACGACACTCAAAACTCTAGGATGTTACGCGGGGAGGTGTACCATAACTTGCCTTTGTACATTGATGAGATGACTAACGCCAAAGCAGACGAACTTTCTGACATGATCTATCAACTATCTGGAGGTAGGCAGAAGAACCGTATGGCTGGTGGAGGTAACATAGAACGTGCTAGGGGTGAGCCTTGGAGCCTTCTAACGGTAACAACAGGTAACACTAGTATCATCGAGAAAGTTAGTTTAGCTAAGGCTATGCCGAAAGCAGAAGCCCAGAGGATGATGGAGACTAAGGCTACGAAGTTGTTTAACGAGTCGGAGACTAAACACCTTACTGATGCCCATGCTCAAAACGCAGAGGTGTTGTACGGTCATGCGGGTATTATCTATATACAGTACGTTATAGATAACCTAGAAGCGGTCAGGGCTTTACTGGGAAAGGTACAGAAAGCTATAGACAAGGAGGCGGGGCTTAAAGCAGAGAACCGTTTCTGGTCAGCAGGTGTAGCCTGTACGATTACTGGCGCTATGATAGCCTATCGTCTAGGTCTACTACCCTACTTACCGAAGCCGCTAATGAACTACTCACTAGGACTGCTAAAAGAAAATCTAAGGAACGTGAGTGATATGACTTCATCTGTGCAAGAGACGCTAAACAACTACCTGCACGAGAACTGGGGTAGCATCCTAAAGATACGTAGCACCGATGATCTACGAAAGCCGCAAGATAACGGCTTAGACGAGTTAGTGATACCCGAAGTTGATCCAAGAGTACGTTTGGTAGGTAGATACGAGACGGATGTAAAGATTCTATACTTAACCCCCAAGCCCTTGAAAGCATGGTGCGGTAAGCAGGATATAAACTACAGCTCGTTTAAGGCGGATTTGATTTCGCATATGGCGGCTAAGACAGTCACTATGCGGCTAACTAAGGGTACATCTACCCAACTACCTCCGTCGAGAGTATTGGCTGTAGACTGCTCTAAAACGTCTGTAGACACGCCCGTAGATGCTTAAACTAGATGACCTTGACCCTGATGGAGTTAAGGTAGTTATAGACTGGGGCAGTATGGTTGTAGGAGCCTCAGTCTTTGTACCCTGTATAAACACTCAGAAAGCTATAGCGCAGTGCAAAGATATATTTAAACGTAGGTGTTGGCAGTTAGAAATAAGAGTTATAATACAAGATGATATGTTAGGGATACGTGTTTGGCGTACCCTATAGCAGTTTATCCCTTTCTCCCTGTCCGTTTCCGAGGCGGCAGGGAGTTTTTTTAGTCAAACAAACTAGAAGTATCGTACTCTCGTCGTTCCGCCTCTAACACCGACTTCATCATAGGACTTAGCGTAGTGCCATTGTGCATCTTAGCCGTGGTACGTAGGTGTCCTTTGTAAGACCGTTTCAAAGAATCGTACGTTATTCGTGCGCTTGGATGTTTCTTACCGAACTCCCGCATTTTCTTCTTTATTTCTCTAGACTCAGGGTAGTCACCCTGTCTACGTGCTACGTAGTATTCTTTCAGCAACTTAGACCTTTCCTTAGTTACAGATCGGTTTATACGCTGCTCTACGTTCGACTGCTCTTGAGCAAACGTGTAGCCTGTGGGAGGGAAGCCCACCATACCAGCAAAGAAGTCTCCCGCATTTAAGTCATCGTATATAACGTCCCCGCGTCGAGTTTCCATAGCTCCGTCCTGTTGGAACCTGCCTAGTGGGCTATTCCTGTACAAGTTTGTGAGTCCTGCGGGAAGGGCGCTCTCTATACCACGCTGTATATTTCCCTCAGAGAAGTCGTTAATCGCACGCTCCATCCTCTTTCCAGTACTCAATGCGGGGCCACCGATATGGTAAAGTATACTTTCTTCCAGAGATGAGTCTCTACTATACCTGTTCGCCTCAAACAATAGGCTATTCAACCTAACACGTTTAGAGAAGTCTACTCCCAGAGCGTCTACTGCTGGCCCTTTGAACCAACCTTCACCAAAGTACTTGCGGATTACGGTATCTGCATCATCCTCGTCATCTTCCAGCATAGTAAGGTCTATAAACAAAGCTACCGCGCCGTATATAGGCATACCTTGTATACCCGCTATCAAAAGAGAGGATAGGTGGATAGCACGTAACTTGCCCCAAGCTATCTTTCTCTGACGTATACGTTCTTCTTTCTGTGCCGCAGTCTCTCCCTTCTTAGGAGCAAAGCTAAGTTCTAGGGCTTGTTTACCCGTCTTGAACATAGTGGTGTACATACGAAAACCGTAGTTCTTGTACATAAACGCTACACGCCCAAAGCCCTGCTGAGACACTCTAGAACCTGTCTCTAGTACCGCACCACCGTTATACTCCATAGACTTATAAAGAGCATCTTCAGAGGCTTCTTTCTGCATATCGGTTGTCGATAGCTGATCCTCTTTCTTTTTCTTACCTTCTCTGGTCTGTACGTTTTCTAGTGACAGCTTGTAGGCAGATAACAAAGTCACCTGTCGGTTAAACTTCTCTCCAGCATTAAACATAATTGCCGACAGGGAAGATACGCTGTTTAGTATTTTAGCCCCTACATTACCCTGATTTACACGTCCTGATGCTTCCACACCAAATTTCTTTTTAATGAACTCGAACGTTTGTGTACCTTCATCTAACCCCATAGCGTCAGCTAAATACGACTGCGTTAGGTAGGATCGCCCTGAAGCCATAGTCACCAATACCTCTAGGTCTTTAAACTCCGCTTCTATCTTGGGGTCTAGCCCTTTCTTTAGGGTGTACTCATACTCTCCGGTAGCTTTATTCAAAGTCATGTCAAAGTAAGACTGTAACGTATTACCAGATGACTTAACCAAAGCCGTAGCCTCCTTCATGGCCCTACCTGCTTTAATATGTCCAAACTCAGCACCTAACATAGGGCCAACCACAAGAGGTAACTGACTCAAGTTAACTATAGCGGACGAAGCATTGAATCCAATAGTGTAGATAAAGGCCACTTGGTTAATGTTTTTAACTATTCCTTCCACAAACTTATTACCCGCGCCATTGACGGCAAAGTCTGCTCGCGCCAACATATCTTTGGCGATAGAACTAGTAGTTCCGCTGTTGGGGTTGTTTACTTCCAGTTTCCTAGCTACCTTGTCTATCTCAGACGTTATAGCACGTATGTTTCCAGCGTACTTTATTCTCTGTACTTGGCGACCTATATCGAAAGCCTTACTTCTCATAGCCGCAACAGGGTCACTGTCGTATCCCGCTATACCTGTTCGTCCTTTAAGGCTTTTAGCGAGGGCAGTTTCAGGCAATGAATCTATAAACAAGTTCATAACGTCATCTTGTACGGTACTATTTACGCCATTCTTTTGTAGAATAGTAAGCACTTCGTTCACGAACCCTCCATCAGGGGCGTTCTTACGGAAATCACTCGCAGATATATTTCCGTCCACGGTTTCTACCCCAGTAGCACCCAAAGCTATAGCTTCATTCTTAGCTTTGTTACGGTCAGCCGCGTTCTCAAACATCTCCACCACATAGTTATCGCGGTCAGGGGTTACTTGACCCGTCTTCTTAGGTACGTAGGATAGTTTAAACTTGCCATTACGTACCAGTGGGAAGTAGACATCTAGAGTGTTCTTGTCGAACAGCTTGTCAAATACACTAGTCGTTAGCTTGTCCGCCTCTTCCTTACCTACCACCTCTTCCATACGGCCTGTGATAATAGCTTTCATGCTCTGATACTGCTGTCGGTACGTATCTCGTAGGTACACGTATGTGTCTTGTCCGTCTTTACCTAGAGCATTCCAGTCGTTCCGCTGCTCTTTCCACGTCATAAAGTTGTCAGAGCCAGAACCATACTTTTTCTTTGCTGCATCTTCTTTTAGCGTAGGGTCTACTTGGTATATGGTAGCTCCATACTCTCTACTATAAATTAACTGACCTAACGTTTTGTTCTTCTCAGGGTTTTTCTGCGCCCAACGAGCAACGGTCTGCACTCGCTCTTTTACGTACACGTCCGATTCGTCCATGCCCCCACGCAGTCTTTGGATTGATTTGTGTAGTAAGTTACCTAAGTTTCCGAAGCCCCGTGCTTCCGCTACGTCCCCAAGAGCCTGCGTATCTAGTAACTGCAACGCTTCGAACTTAGTAACTAGTGACTCAACGCTGTCTAACCACGTAGCGCCGTCCTCCCCAAACTGCTTTTTGAACTTAGGCGTGGGGGCTGGGAACCCTTTTTGTATTAACCCTAAATCTTTTATTATCTTCTTTACACCATCACGAGTAGCGTTAGCGTAAGTACTACCTGCTCCACGGGTGTCAGGAGATGTGGCTAATAAGGAGATTATAGCTTGGTCAGTCGCATCCAATGCAGAGCCAGTGGTTTTAGTGTCAGCCCCTAACAAAACACGTACAAAGTTAGTTATGATTCTAAAGAACCTCTCCAACGCCCCAATAGGAGAGCCATCAGGGTTCATACCTGCCAGTTTCTGTTGGAACGCAGAGTTACTCATGGCCTCAGAGACAAACTCTTTGAGGTTTTTAGCGCCGTAAGCGGAGTCTAGTTGAGGTTTTACTTCTTTGAACAACTGCTCTAGTTTTCTAGTTGCGGGGCTACCTTTGTTGTCTAGTATTTTATTTACTGCCGAGTGAGTGGCCTCATGCAGTAACGTGTGTATGTACACTGGCCCTTCGGCAATGTATAGCGTGCCATCCTTTGACACAAACGAATCAGGGCCGTCAGCAGTCTTAACCTTTGCAGCGCCTACGGCTGTAGCTAGTACACGGGCAATCTTTTTAACGCGGGAGTCTGTGGAAGCTCCACTTAACGCCATCAATGCCCCACGAAGGTCACCTTTCCTAACAAGTTTCTGTATGTCTCCAGTAACCACACCGTCTAACTCGTTTATGTAGCTTTTAGGCAGTAGCGTGATATCTAAGTCAATTGCAGTAGCCCCAGCTAACCTGTCTTCTATTTGGTCAACAAATGCTTGATCTTCTTTGGCTAACAAACGTAGTCGTTCTACTTTCTGATCTGAAGTTTCGTCTTTTGGGGCTACGCGGAGGTTAGGTTCTACAAACTGTTCTAATCCTTCTGTGTCAATTACCTCCTGCGACCTTTCAGTTATTTGTTGGGGGGTAAGAGGCTTACCAGCAGCATCTCCTTTTTCTGACCCTATAGTTTTTCCCGCCTTCTTGAGGATAGCTTTATCACGCACGTCATCCGTCTTCGGAGTTGTATCTGGAGCTTTTTCTTTGGGTTTTGCACGCTGGCCTACGTGCTTGTTTACGTACGCCTTACCTTTGTTGTCTAGGCTTAACATACCGTTGATAGACTTACGAGCTTCTTTCTCTACAGCTACTTCATCGAGTTGTTGAGATTCAGGTTTCTTAACTTCACGAGCGAGTATAGTATCCTTAGCGTTCTCAAAAACAACTTGAGTATTCTCATCTGCTTGCCTAAGTACGGCTGCTAAGTCTCCCCGCGTTATTTCAGGAGAACCTGTCTCTTGGTATGCTGATATAAGTTTATCACCAAAGACTTTATTTCTACCTGTAAGACCTAGCTCCTTAACAAGTTTAGGCGTGATAGTCTCCACATCAGTGGAATAGTTAGGGCTATCTTGTGGAACAGCTTCTATAGCAGAAACACCAAGTACTTCATTAATAGTGTTTTGTTTAGCGACAATTTCTTTTTCTTTGGCTTCTACTTTGGCTGTAACTAGCTTGTCAGCTTCTTTAGCAGAAACTTTTTGGTTCTTTCTTAGGTTTTGTTTTTCAGCGTCGTAGTTTATTCCTACATTCTTAGCCCTATTCATAATGGGCGCTTTACCAGACTGGCTACGATTAAACTCTTGAGAGACTTTCAACTCTTCCGCCTTCTCAAAAGCAGTTAGTTCTTTCTTACCTCTCTTTCTAGCCACCTCTGCTTCGCTGTCTCTACTGCCAGCTTGATACGTCACAGGCTTGCCATTCAACGTGCTCATAGCCTGCGCTAGTGTAGAGGGCTTTCCGCTTTCTCCTTTAGCAGTATCTGTAGCGCCTTGTTCAGTGTTGTCCACTCCTCCATCGACAACTGTTTCAGATTCGGTGGTAATGACTTCGGTTTCTGGGGGTGCTTCTTTAACAACAGGAACGCTATCTCTACTTCTTGTCTCGTCAAGAACTCCAGCATCTGCTTGCTCCGCTATCTTGGCGTCTACTAACGTGTTTACCTCTGCAATAGCATCTTCTTGGCTAACTCCCTGAGAGGTTCTCTGTGTAACCTCTTGAGTTACATCTACGTCAGTATTCGCCGACTTTTCTTCTAGGATATTAAAAGAGACAGTCGCAGCTTCAGTCTCAGTCTCAGTTTCAGTAGCACCGAGCCTTGGCTCTTCCGACGTTACTTCTTCTAAGTCTGCTTCTGTTACTACTTTTGCCTCTGTTTCTTGTATAGCTGCTTCTGCTTCTTCGGCATTGCTTTTTGCAATAACGTCTGCATCGGTCTCTTCAGTGACGGGGAGAGTAGCTTCTTCCACCCCAGCGGTTTCGGCGGAGTCACCTTCGATGCCAGTTCCTTGCCTTACGCCCCTTCTACCACCTATAACGTCTGCTAGGGCTTGGAGTATTGCACCTGCACCACCGCCAATAGCGGCTTCTTCTAGAACGCCAGTGTCTACCAGTACTTGTTCTGGGTTATAGCCTTGTTCTGTGAGGTTTTGTAAAATAGCAGCCGCGCCTTCCTGTGCGCCTTCTACTAGGCCAGTGCCAGCTACGTTTCTAATACGAGAGTTAATGCTTGTTACAGCTTTAGGGCCGAGCAGGTCAAGTACCTTATCTACACCCGCATCTATTTTGGGCATGTCAAAGGCTTTGTTAGCCCCTCTACTTAAACCTTTAGCAAGCCTGCCAAAAGGAGCTAGCTCAGTGAGGCCGATAGCCGTACCTTTAAGGGCAGCTATATTACGTTCGTCTTCGGTAGCACCGTACGCACGCGCACGTTCACTAGCCTCACCAGCACCAGCACCAGCAGCTACGACACCAGCCACAGGTAAAGCAGCAGGGCCAGCTAATGCGGCGGGGGCTAATGCGGCTATAGAACCTATACCCGAAGCTAATTTGTAAGCTATAGAGTCTTGATCTGCTCCTTTGAGCATGTCTATATCAAATGCTTCTCTTATCTTGCTACGAGCTTCTAGCTCCGCCTCTTCCTCTAGCAGGGTAGCTGCACCTAAAGCAGCGGACTCCAACATACCTGTCGCACCAGAACCGAAACCTTTTAGTATGTTACCTATAATACCAGAGCTTTCTTCGGCTATCCTACCAGACGTTCTACTAGGGCGAGGCTTCGCCACTTTTTGTGGGGCAGCATTCTTAGCACGCAGTTTGTCTAGTTCCGCAAGTACTTGAGGGTCATTAGGTTCTAGGTTGTCAGGTATACCGTTTAAAGTATACCCGTCTTCAGATCGTACTGAGTAAGGCATTAACTAACTCCTTATTTGCCGCCAAATGTACCAGACTTATTGTCACTCGTAAATTCCTTCAACAAAGTTATCGCTTCTGTAAGTGCTGTATTAGCGTCTTCTAACTTATCTTGCATACCTGTGTAAGCAATATGTTCGGCTTTTTCTACATCATTTTTATACTCGAACGGCTCGACTTCGCCACTATCTTTCCACTCCTTGAAACGGGCATCTATCGCCGCGCCTTCTCCCAAAAGTACTTCAGCAGCTAGTTTCTCCTGCTCTACTTTAGCTGTAAGTACGGTGTCAGTTAGGATTTTTATAGAGTCTAATTTATTGCCTTGATTAGTAGCGTCTAGCACGCCTTGGTTTATTCCTAGTTCAATAGCTTTAATTCCCGCGTCTATTACAAGTTTCTTTTCATCAAACGCTTGCTTTATCTGTCTATCCGCCGCTTCTACGTCTTGGGCGGTGACATTAGCCATGACAGCCATAGCGTCACTAGAACTTTTGGTAAGAGCGCCGTACACTTTATCTGCTGAAGTCTGGCTTATGTTGGAGGCAGTAAGATCGTTCTTTATTTTTTCATTCGTAGCTGCCATTGCTTCTCGTTGTTTACTGAAGCCGAAGTTTTCTTGTTGTCTATCCATGTTCATGGACGCGTCTAGTATACCCCGACCACCAGCACGAGCAGCGCCAGCGAATATACCTTTTCTTCTTTCCCTACGTAACTTATCAGGGTCTTTAGCGGCTGTGGTCATATCCTTCAAGGTAGCTATACCTGCCTCTGCTTCCGCCCTATTCTCTTCGCGTCTACTACCTACATCAGCTCTTTTTCTAGCTGCTTCAGAGTTATCGACTACGGTTTGGTTTTCTTTGCCCGCCATCTGTTCTTGTAGTTTAGACGTAATCCCAGATTCTTCCAGTCTATCTGACACCGCATTTTGGTTTACAGCGGTAGGGGTTCCAGTGCCAGCCATAACCGTGTTTATCTTCTCTTCAATAGTTGGATCGGGCTTAATCTTTGTAGGAGCAGTGGTAGTAGGGACAACAGGCTCAGTAACAGCAGGAGGGACAACAGACTTAGGTACCGCTCCTAGTTCTAACTCTTCTAAAGTTAATGGCTCTTCCTTAACTTCCTCAACTTTCGATTCCGGTTCAAATCCATATACTCCAGTTAAGGCTTGCCCAGTCGGCGAGGCTCTGAATGCATCAATAGTCCCTGTTATGCCCTCTCCAATCTTTCTAGGAATAAAGGTTACTGCATCAATAACTTGATTTAGGCGACCCATCATTTCACTGCTAAGTTTAAGACCTGCCACTGCTGATTCTCTTGCTTTTGGGGACATAGCGGCAAGTTTCGGTTGATAGTCTTTACCAAGCGCCTTAATCAACTTAGCTTCAGTAGCAGAGTCTATAGCAGGAGCAGTAGGAGCAGTAGCGGGAGCAGCGGTAGGTGGGTGAGCATGTCCTACTGGGCCACCACCGTCATATCCAATAATCCCACCTTGAGCCATATTAGCCATGTTCTGACGAGGTAAAGGCATGAGGCCACCACGAGCGGCCATCACAGGAGCACCCTGTGAAGCACCTTTAGCAGTACGTTGCATGTTCTTCTGTTGTTGTTTCTGGCGTTGACCTAGTATCCCAGCGGTCTGCTTAGACATTTCGTCCTTGTTCATACCTACAACTTCTGCTTCTAGCTGTTGGGCTATAGTGTTAGGGTTTTGCTGCTCGCTTAGTAATAGCTGGTTCTTAGCTGATTCTTTCTCAGACTTAACCTTTTGAAGGGCGAGCAAATCTATAAGTTGCTGATTACCCTGCAATCGCTTTTCTAGTGCTTGAGGATTGTTTCGGTAGGCTTCTACTTTAGTATCTACGCCCTGCGCCAAGCCACCCAAGCTAGCATCAGCACTGTTGCCTTTAGCCGCTGCGCCCATAATTCCACTAGGTTGTTGCATGTCTATCTCCTAAAACTTTAAATTCTGTTATGTGCCGGGATACTGTTTTGCTATTTCTGCGGGAGTAACATTAGGGTTATCAATATACGCTTGGTTTATCTGCTGTGGAGTCGCACTACCAAAACCAGCCATCGAAGTATCCTTAGTACCACCACCGTACAAATCTTGAAGCATTGTACTTACACCGCCTACAGCTTCCATATTTTTCTGGAAGTCGCTAGGTTGAGAGTACGATATAGACTGGGCTTCTAGAGGTAGACCCTGTAATAGTGACTGCATGTACTGCACCTGCTTGTAAGGGAAATCTCTCTCCTCTTCAAACTGCGCTATGTCAGCACTAAGACCTTGCTGCTCCTGAGCACGTTGAGTAGCACCTGCTGTACCCTGCCCACCTAGAACGTCGAACCCATACTTATTACGGTTACCTTGCTCTAAGTTAAACTGCGCTAGACCTTTGTCGTATGCAGAGGCGTAGCCCTGCCCTGTTATGTCCGCTATACGATCTCCAAGCGAACGATTACCTTCGGCTTCCATAACTGCTTGACGAGAACCCCCGAACGCGCCAGCTTTAGTTAGTCGTCCAGCATCTGATACACGTTGTATTTCTGACTGACGGCGAGCTTCTTCTATCTGAGGATTGATCGACGCCATTAGATACGGGTTCATGTACTTCTGAGCTTGAGTAGCATCAAACGTATCTACGCCCATGTTAGCAGGGGCAGATAAGGCTCCAATACCTTCAAAAGATTTCTGCTGTAAGTCAGACGTGCCAGCAGTCAACGGCCCTTGGAACTCTTGATAAGGTGTTTCAGCTAAAGCAGCACCTTTACCTAGCATATCTGTTACATATGGCCCCGCCCAACTAGATAGCGAGGACTCTACTCCTGTTTTTTGTCCTACATTAGGGTCAAAAGCCACAGCATTGGGGTCTGCACTAGTAGTGTCAGTCTCACCTCCCACATTAAACTTCCGTATAGGCCCGCCGTTTTGATACATAGCTATCCCGCCACCCTGAGACATCTTAGGCATAAACTTGTTAGGGTCTATCTGTTTACCTTGTTCTGGGTTTCCAGTACGTTCCATACGCACGTTGTCCATCATACCGTGCAGTTGCTGTGCGCCAGCATCAGAGTTACCGTTACCTAGGTGACTAACTACATCAGCAGGGATAACAAACTCACCATCGCTTAGACGAGCTTCTTGTGTACCGTCTATACTTGCTGGTACTTCGTCTGCCATGCCATCGGTTACACCACCTAAGTAGTACCCGTTATGGGGTCTATTGTAGGCCGAAGCTATACCACCAGCAGCCATAGCCTGTGTAGGTTGAGTCATAGACGATTGCGGGATTTGCTGCATATTACGTTGCCCCAGCGTGTCACGATCAAGTATAGCCCTTGCCTTGGCTTCTTCTATACTCTTAGGTCTAGATTCCTTAAACCCTTTCTCGCCCATAGCAAACTGCGTGTCTGTGAAATACCTTTGGTTTTGTCCACCAGCACGCCGATCTTGGTTAGTAGGTACACGTTCTCTAACCGCTTTGTACGATGGTATACCGCCTTGATAGCCTACGGAGGCTATATTCGGTTGCATGGAGGCTGTAACGCCCGTTTTATCTAGAGCATACCCCAACGCCGCATCCGCCGCCGCATCCCCTAGCGAGTTACCAGTAGTACCTGTTGTAGCGTAGTTTGTAAAAGTATCCCACCAACCCATTATTCTTCTCCTAATAATTTTAACAGCGAGTCGTTTCTTTTAAGTAAACCACCTTGCGCCGCTCTTCTTACATTCTGCGTTTGTATGCTCTGGTTAACAGGGACGGCGTTGCTATTTCCGTAAGGGCTAAATCTCTGCGTTCTGTTAGTAGGGGCAAATATGTCCTGCCCCCCAACATCATACAGATAGTCTATGTTAGCCACGCCCATCTGTTGTGTACTGGCTGTTTGCGGAGTGTAGTTAATCAAGTCTTCTACTAGCCGTTCCTGCCCTCTTTCCTGTCTTTGTTGTGCTCTGGTGTTTTCTATTTGGTTTTGTATGTTTAAGTTCTGCTGAGTGTTTAACTCTTGAGCAGTCAGTATATCTTGCTGAGTCTGTTGATTTACCTCATACAAGCCCGTAGGGTTAAACATACTCCCAAGGTCTACATCCTGACCTGACTGAGCCATTTCTAGCATGGTTTGGTCATTTATGTCAATAACGCCGTCTTGGTTAACATCATACTGCAATTGTTGGTCGGTATAAACCATTTGTTCAGTAAGAACTTCCTGCTGCGCTAGTATATCAGCAACAAAGTCTATGTCAGCATCGGTGACTTCACCTATAGGCTTACCTACAAAGTCTGCTACTACGTCTATTTCACCAGATAGTTGGTCAACAGCTTGACCTATCTTAGTAGTAATATTAGCTTCGGTAGCGCCTATCTGGGTAAGTATCTGCTCCCGCGTTAGCCCTAGATCAACACCAACTTGGTCTATAGCCGACTGGATGGCTGCATCACGGGCCATACCCGCTTTTTCAAACTTAGCAGCTTGATCGGTTATAGCTGTTTCAGTTTTGCTTATAGCCGTAGTTAGTACACCAGTCTGTGTGTCTATCTGCCCCTGAGTGCCGCTAAGAATGTCACCAGTCTGTAAGTCTAAGCCTGCAAATATACCTGTAGCAGGAGAAGTATCAGTAGCAGGATCACCTATAGCGCCTAGTACTTCGTTCTTAGAGGCGGTAATGTTGCCGTTTACGTCCGTTATCTCGGCATACAGCCCCGTAGCAGGTATGACATTACCTTCAGCGTCTAAGCCTGCGGGTTGCCCTATAAAGGTTAGTATCTGCTGGTCGTTAAGCCCTAGCGCCTCTAACTCGGAATATAACCCCGTAGCAGGTTCGTTATCAGTAGCGGGCTTACCAATAGAATCATCCAACATAGCGGCTACAGCGTCTGAATTTAAGCCGTTGTTGTTAATAGTGGTAGTGTTATTAGTAGTGTTATTGGTAACACTGTTGTCGATGTTATTGGTAGTGTTAGTAGTACCGTCAGCACTGGTAGTAGTTGTAGTTGTAGTACCATCAGTATTAATAGTAGTTGTAGTTGTACTTCCGTCATCGTTGACAACAGTTGTAGTTGTACTTCCGTCAGCATTTAAAGTAACAGGAGTACCGTCTTCGTTAAACTCACCTGATAAGGTTTTCCCATCTTCCCCAACTAATTGAAATACTCCATCTCCATCAGGATCAACGTAGGTACCAGCAGTATAGGTAGTTTCAGCAGGATTAGGATCAACAGTTACGTTAGGGTCATTAGGAGCAAAATCAATTACATCTGGCACCCCATCTCCATCAGTATCAACAGTAGCAGGATCGACAGCATTAGCGGGGTTACTAGTAATTAAGGTGCCGTTAGGGGAATATACAGATACAGTACCGTCTACACTAGTTACAACAGTATTTCCATCCGCGTCTACTTCTGAAGTGTCTCCTTCTTTAAGCGGAATAGTTTGAGTAGTATTAAGATCAACAGGAGGTCTAGCTACAGGGTCACCGTTCTCGTCTAAGTCATATATAGTTGTGGAGCCGTCTATCTCTGTAACAACAATAGAACCATCTTCGTCTTCGTAACTACTTAGCAGTGGGAATTGGTCATCTGTGTCAAGGATGCCATCGCCGTCATCGTCATCATCTTCTGAGTCAATAATACCGTCGTTATCAGTATCTAGGGTTTGTGTGCCACTAGTAATAGAATCGGGATCAAAAAGAACAGCTAAGTCGGGATCGTCTGCTATTAGTTGTGTAAATCGCTCATCGTCACCCATAGAGTTGTCATACTGCCCTACAAGCTGTTGTATCTGAGCATCACTTAACTCTATACCCGCTTCTCTAGCGTACTCTTCTACTTCATCTCTAGTTGTCTGGCGGGGGTCTACATAGTCATCTATCGCTTGATCTATGGCATCATTACCGTAAGTCTCGCCAATATAAGCATCTATTTCTTCTTGAGACGGTGTGTACCCTGCATCGTCAAATGCAGAGGCGGCTTCGGATGGACTCGTATAGTTCTCGTCATACACATGGTTCATCAACGTAGCGTAGGAACGGGGGAACTCTTCTGGGTCTAGTCCTGCGTCAGCAAACGTGTCCTTAATATCTTGCTCAGTCAAAACAGCGGTACCGTCAGGGTTGGTTTGCAGGGCGGTATTAATAGGGGCGTTAAGGTTGGCTAGCGCACGAGTAGCTACGTCTGCATCTGGGAGGTCTACATATCCTTCTGGTGCAGCCCCATAGTCTTTCATATAGTCAGTACCGTTGGCACTGTTCATCCAGTCAGGGAAGTTACCGTCAGCGTCTTTACCAGTGGGTATACCCACGTTATTTAGCGCATTGTTTAACGCTGCTGCGGAGCCTAGGGAACCAGTAACACCAGTACTTATTACGCTGCCTTTAACGGCATCTCCTGCGGATGTCCTTGCCACCTTGATAGACGGGTCAATCTCTTTTAGCAGGGTGCCTTTAAACGCAGACACACCACCTTCTTCAACATATTCCGATACTGGTTCTTTTTTACCAGCATTAAACCATTTCTTTACTTCCTTTCCAGTTTTCTTTGCCCAAATTTCCGCTCTCTTCAGCAACCCTGCCGACAGGTCTGTAACCATATCTGCTTTCTTGCCTAGCATCTCGGTAAATACTTTTTTGTCTAGAGCATCTCCAAGAACCATGTTTGAGGCTATTGTCATACCTCCGGCAAACAAACCCGTCTTTAAAGCCAAGTCAGCGGCAACTACCTGCCGTCTTAGTGCCCCGTCGTTAGCATCTAACTTCTCTCTCGTATACGCTCTAGCCGCTGCCTGATACTCTTCTTCAGACATAGCTCCCGATTGAACAAGCGAGTTGCTTGCTTTCATAGCAGCGTTAAATTCGGCGGAGGCATGTATAGCTTCTGTCTCAACCTTTTCTTGTGTGGCTATAGCTTCGTTGTAAGCCCCCGCCGACTCTCCACCCACTGCTTCAGCTATGTCCATAATAGTAGAAGCAGAAAGAGCAGCAAACTTTTCTACCTTGTCTAACTGAGCTAGAACGTCGTCAGTAATCTCTTTCACGTCTAATTTACGAGAAATCGCTTTCGTTCCAGCTAGACCTTTAGCCATTAAACCTACTTTACTAGAGACGAAAAAGTTAACCGTCTGTTCTCCAGCTTCTGTTAATATCTCATAAGAGGTAGCTAGAGGGGCGTTCGCCATACTCCCAAGAGTAGACATTGTTCCATTAATTATATCGTTATAAGTATCGGCTGAGTTTTTCGCTCCATCAACAATGTTTTTTAACTGCTTATCCATAGCTTCTTGAGACATATTTCCTGCGGATACTCGTTCTGCAAGAATAGATTTAGTCTGCTTGTAAACATTGCCATTCTTTACTTCTTCTTCACTTTCAGCTTCAAAATATACTTTGTCTTCAAAGCTAGCTTCGTAGTCTCTCGCGGCTTGCATAGATTCTTTTAGAGTGTCCGACTTGTTTTCGTCAGACAGATCAAGCAAAGTTTGTGCCCACCCAGCTAGTTTTGTGTTGTTAGGATCAATCTGCCCTAACATAAGCACGCCATTTACCTGAGTAAGTATGTTACCCCCAGTTTCTAGCACGGCAGCAATAAAAAACTGGTCAACTTCGTTCATAAAGTCGCCGTAAGCAGTGCCTGCAATAGCGGGGTCTTGGCCCAATTTTCGAGCATCTACTAAGAACTGAGCAACATTAACTGTGTCTTCCCCTACTACCTCCGCTATGCTAGGGTCAACGTCTTCAGCAGTAATAGCTTCTGCAAAAGCTACAGGATCTTCTTTTCTATAGATACGCATTAAATCTTCAAATGCGGGGGCGTAATCGCCAATGGGCATCCCACTTTCATTTAACCCTGTCCAAGGGTATTTTTCTTTGAAATTAGTAAGGTCTACCCCAGAGTTCTCCATACTCCCCATAAAGTTAACTATAACGCCCGATGGTATTCCTCCCCACGTACCACCACCAGCAGAAGAACTTCCAGCACGGGGATTGCCAAAAACAGCAGACCCTAATTTTATAAGGTCGCCTATGGGATTTGACCCCGTAAGAGTAAAAGGAGCTTTTGCAAACCCTGCGTTCATAGAGCCTTCTACAGTGCCACCAAGGACTATAGGTATTCTTCCTATAAAACCGGGCACACTTACTCCAGCTATATTACCCCAATCGGATAATGTCTGAGGTATAGTAGGAGGAGCCACAGTTAATGTTGGCACTGCATTTGTAGAGGTAGCCACGGGCGCTGTGGCAATGTTAATTTGATCTATTACAAAAGGAGTAGCGCGTAACCAATCTGAAACATGTAGTGTTTCCCCCGCAACAGCTTTTACCCCCGTGTATGTTGCCCCCACAGCGGCGCTTGCGCTCATTATTTTTGCCGCTAGAACGTGGTTACCACTCATTGCAGCGGCTATAGCCAAACCTGTCTGTAATACTGTAATTACAGGATCAAAGAAATCAAAAGCAGTATCGTCGAAATCGCGAGTTCTATCTCTTGAAGGTGATCCTACATTATTTAGAAACCCGCTTAATTGGTCGTTGTTACCAGCTTCCATTTTAGGGTAGAAACTAGGGGTGTATAAGTCGCGCTGAACGTCTATAGGTGCGGGGTCTTCTCCACTGTTGGGGTCACCAGAAGGCTTGTATAAGTATGTTTTACCCTCAACACTTACATATCTAGGGGCGTAGGGGTCTTGAGTTTCTTTTGCATAGGAATTAACCTCCGACATGTACAAACCTTCGTACTGCCCATCGGATATGCCTCCTTTCGTCTTTATACCATAAAGGTAACCTAGTCTTCCTGATACAGGTAAGAACTCGTAAGCTGCTTGAAACGCATCGGGGTCTTCTCTTCGTAGGGTGTTTAGGTCAGTATTAAACTCGTTGTAAGTCTGAATGTAGTGGTCATCAGCAAACTCTCTAAATGCTGCTTGTGGCCCTACTCCACCATTGGCACCGCTAGTGTTAAAGTCCATCGCAGCGAAGTCATCGTGAGACTTGTTTGACAGAGTTTTTAGTTCTGAGAATACGTTATCTGGGTCTACGCCACTAGCTAAAGCGTTCTTAGCTTCTTGCCAAGTCTGAGACTTTACTAGCGAACCTCTATCTGTAAAGTCGTTAACCTGCCCTTCAAAGAACTTACGGACTAACGCTTCTCTTTCGGGGGTAAACCACTCTTGATCTTTTATGGTCTGCCCTTCAAAGGCTCTAGTATCTGCAAACAACGCATCTACATCAAAAGGAGTACCTGAAAGTTCTTCCAGCATACTGTCGATATTATCGAAGTCTATGTTTTCTATGCCACCTGCACCACCGTTCTCTATTAGGGTCTGGGTAAAGGCGGCTAGATTTTGCTCTGCGTTATTACGCGATTCTTCTACTAGACGAGTGCCAGAAGGAGCACCCCCAGCTTTTTTATAGGCTGCATAAGACTCAGGATACCACGAGGGTATAGCCATTTTACCTAGGAAAAATTCGTCTTGGTCAGGATAACGCTGGAGGCTGTACTCGTCTGACCCACGGTCTGTGTTTACCGCATCTTTCCATGCTAAGAACGCATCAGTCTGAGATAGAGGCGGCGCTACGTAGTCAAACCCTGTGTATTCGTCACCAAGGAAATCAAAGTAATTATCGGCATCTTTATCTCTAGCAGGAATCTTTACAGTCATTACGTAATCTCTAGTATGCTTGCTACCACATGTAGTCTATTTGCAGTAGCTGCGGTTACTTTTAATATCTCTCCCGTCTGCACTA
>Ga0208032_1000446_pt1 | contig 23390 bp, 17 predicted proteins | sample MalvirAntarct_66_FD_184254 | JGI IMG/M metagenome (GOLD analysis project Ga0208032, IMG submission 184254) | Marine viral communities from the Global Malaspina Expedition - Malaspina viral metaG Antarct_66 (SPAdes) (version 2) | ecosystem: Environmental > Aquatic > Marine > Oceanic | place: West... | reverse complement strand
ATAAGGTAAAAGATGGTGATGTTTTTTTACTCTGTAGCGATGGTTTAAACAAAGAACTAAATGATATTGAGATTGAGAGAACAATAAAATCTGGAAATATTATTGATTCAGGATTAGCACTACTTCATGCTTCATTGGTCAGAAATGCAAGAGATAATGTTACGTGTATTTTAGTCAAGAACTCACATAAGAACATTAATATTATCGATGATAGCGATAAAACCATACCCATATTTAGTCACATTTAATCAGTTGACCTTATAATAGAGAATATAAACGGATTGTAACGTTAATATTTATTATAAGTGTTATTGTTTTTATATGGACAACATTACTTATGATGTAATTAGTTTGGGTGTAATTATTTCGAATGTAATTACATAGGGTGTGTTTTGTTTTCTTTATTATCCATTGTGATTAGGTGTGGGCAATATATCATATTTTAGTTCTATTAAAGACTATTAAGTATTGTTTTTGAAGTTCTATACTTTTATTATTGCACATTAAATCATTTTTATTCAGGGATTGAATTAGATTGAGTAAGCTAAAGAATTTAACTATCGATGAATTAATTCTTCCCATTACCATTGATGCGGAATCTGGAGTTGATCCTCGCGAAGATATTAGTCCAACCTCAACGTATTATTTACTTAAAGACGTGCGCAATATTGCACGCTCTAAAGAACGAAAAGCGTTAACCGATGAAGAAGATGTGTTATCCGTCTCGGTTGAATGGCGACCGATATTTGAGCAAGTTCCGAATATTTTAAAACAACAATCAAAAGATATCGAATATGTTGCTTGGTTTATCGAGGCTGCATGTCGATTACATGGGTTCAAAGGGTTGTATTTTGGTTTTACCCTAGCAGCAGAATTAATCGAGCGCTATTGGGACACGCTTTATCCCACACCAGAGCCAAATGATTTAGCGGAGCGAATTGCACCGCTGATTGGTTTGAATGGTATCGAAAGTGAAGGTTCCCTAATTCATCCAATAAGAACGATCCCTATCACCGATGGCGGAATTGTTTACTCGACTTGGCAATATGAACAGGCGCTAGATACAAGTCGCTTAGATAAAGATAAGCAAGAAAAGCGCTTCGATTCTGGTTCAGTCTCACTTGAAGACGTCGAGCAGAGCATCAAGGAAACCTCCGACAGTTTCTTTATCGAGCTTGATCGCGATGTACAAAATGCTATGAGTGCATTTAGCCGTTTGTCGGCTTCAATGGATGACGCGATGAGCGGTGATCCACAACCGACGAGTTATATTCGCAAAGCGTTAGAAGCCAGTGCACTGCAAATTAGTTCAATTACAGCACCAATAATTGCAAAGAATAAAGCTAACTTAGCGCAAGAACAACAGATTGACGAACAGCAAGACGGTGATACTACTGCTCATCATTCAACGCCTTCAGGTGTTGAAGGACAACTTAATTCTAGGGCACAAGCTATTAGTCATCTTGAGACGATAGCGGACTTTTTTCGACGTACTGAGCCACATTCGCCAATGTCTTATGCTATTGAGCAAGTCATACGCTGGAGTGACCTAAGTTTGCCCGAGTTATTACAAGAATTAATCCAAGATGGTGAAGCAAGAAATGGCTTTTTCAAGTTATCTGGAATAAAAACGGAAGAATGATCTGTAGTTGATTACTCAACATATTATTGAAAGGAGTTCATATGAGTGTACATGATAAATTAAAGCGAGTAAGAAAACCCCGTGTCCATATTACCTATGATGTCGAAACCGAAGGTGCTGTAGTAAAAAAAGAGCTGCCTTTTGTTATTGGTGTTACGGGTGATTTTGCTGGTCACAACACCGCAGATTTAAAGCCATTAAAAGACCGCCGTTTTGTACAAATCGACCGTGATAACTTTAATGATGTGTTAAAGCGTATGAGCCCTAAGTTAAATATTTCAGTGCCTAATACTCTTGCCGGCGATGATTCTGAAATGAAGGTAGCATTAGAGTTTAATAGCATTGAAGACTTTGAACCTGCTGCCATTGTTAATCAGGTTGAACCATTAAGAAAATTAATGGAAACCCGTAACAAACTTCGTGATTTGATGACAAAAGTTGATCGCTCTGAGAATCTCGAAAATATCTTAGAAGAAGTGTTAAATAACACTACCAGCCTAGACAAGTTGGCTGGTGAACTTAACCTCAAAGGAGCGGAATAATGAGCATGGAAGCCGCGTCATTAGATGCTGTATCTGAAGAGCAAGCACAGAGTGTTTCTATTTTAGAGCAAGCTATCGTTGCTACAAAGCAAACCGATTCTTCTCGTGCAGAAGAATTAATTCGTTCGTTAACCGAAGAAGCCCTTAAAGGTACTGTTCAGTGGGATAAAAACCTCACAGTGACATTCAATAAGGCTATTAATCGTTTAGATGACGTTATCTCTAAACAATTAGCTTCAATTATGCACAATGAAGAACTGCAAAAACTTGAAGGTAGCTGGCGTGGTTTGCACCATACCGTTAAAAACTCTGAAACCAACGAAACACTTAAAATTCGTGTAATGAGTTTGTCTAAAAAAGAACTGCATAAAGATTTAAGTAAAGCGGTTGAGTTTGATCAGAGCCAAATGTTTAAAAAGATCTATGAATCAGAGTTTGGTACTCCGGGTGGCGAACCTTATGGTTGTTTAGTGGGTGATTATGAATTTACTAATCATCCAGAAGATGTTGAATCATTGTCATTAATGTCTAATGTTGCCGCTGCTGGTTTCTGTCCATTTATTTCGGCTGCAGGTTCATCTTTATTTGGTTTTGATGAGTGGACTGAACTGAGCAAACCTCGCGATCTTGAAAAGGTATTTGAATCTCTAGAATACACTCAGTGGCGCTCTTTCCGCGACAGTGATGATTCTCGCTTCGTGACTCTAACTATGCCTAGAGTGCTGGCTCGCCTTCCTTATGGCTCAGCGACCAAGCCTGTAGAAGAGTTTTGCTATGAAGAGTTTGAAATAGACTCAGAAAGTGGCCGTTCTAAAGTGGCTGATCATAATGATTATTGTTGGATGAATGCGGCTTACGTTATGGCTACCAATATGGGCCAAGCATTCAGTAAATATGGCTTCTGTACTGCTATTCGCGGCGCCGAGGGCGGTGGTAAGGTTGAAGGCTTGCCTGCACACGTCTTTACCAGTGATGACGGTGATCCAGATTTAAAGTGTCCAACGGAAATTGGTATTACTGATCGCCGTGAAGCAGAGTTAAGTAAATTAGGTTTCTTACCTCTTTGTCATTATAAGCATACTGACTATGCCGTGTTCTTTGGTTCTCAGTCATGTCAAAAACCAAAAATAATGACAAGCCATGATGCTACCGCTAATGCTGCAATTTCAGCACGTTTACCTTACTTAATGGCAACGTCTCGTTTTGCTCATTACCTTAAAGTGATGGCCCGCGACAAAATTGGTAGCTTCATGGAAGCAGAAGATGTTGAGTCTTGGTTAAATCGCTGGATTTTATCTTTTGTTAATGCATCTGAAGGTGGCGGACAAGACATTCGCGCTAAGTATCCATTGGCTGACGCTAAAGTTGTGGTGAAAGAGATCCCTGGTCAACCGGGCTCATACAATGCCGTTGCCTGGTTACGTCCTTGGTTGCAGATGGAAGAGCTTACCGCGTCTTTACGTTTAGTCGCAAAAATCCCTAAAGTAGGATAATCACCCGCTAACGCAGTGACCCTCATTTGTTTTCAAGGATAGAAACAAACGATGCCTCAAGAAACCATTTCATTTGTAACAAGTGAAATTTTCAAAGAAGATACTGGAATTAAAAAGCCAGTATCTTCAACGACAAAGGCACTAAAAAATAAACACTTAGTCGAACGATTCTTACGAGAGTCGGATTCGACTAGGTCGTTATTGCTTTGGTTAGAAAACTCGAGCCATTCACTGACTCAATTTGATAAAACCTCCGTATTACCTTTTCTGCTTAAGGCTATTGATCGTATCGATAGACAGCTAGAACAACAACTCAATGCCATCATTCATCACAATGCTTTTCAAGCTTTAGAGGCTAGTTGGCGTGGGGTATTGTATTTAGTTCAACAGCAAGATTTACATGACAAAGACCAGAAAGTAAAAGTTAAAATGCTCGATTGTTGTTGGACAACACTGTCTAAAGACATTAATCGGGCGATTGAATTTGATCAAAGTGATTTTTTTAAACTGATTTATAACAACGAATATGACATGTCTGGTGGCGAGCCCTTCGGCACGTTAATTGGTGATTATCAAATCACCCATAAGAACCGCCCAGGTGTGTCCACCAACGATATTGATATTTTAAAAGAAATTTCGCGTACTGCTGCGGCCGCATTTGCGCCATTTATCACTTCTGCCAGTCCTTCATTATTTGGTGCAGATGATTTTGCTGATTTATCTGCTCATATGAACATGGGCAAAATTTTTGAGCAGCATGAGTATATTAAGTGGAACTCGTTACGAAAAATGGATGATTCTCGCTTTATTGGCTTAACTATGCCCAACATCCTAATGCGTTCCCCTTATCTTATCGATGGTAGCCGCAGCGAAGGTTTTAAGTTTAAAGAATCGATTAAAAATCCCAAAAAAGACCATTTATGGGGTAATGCTGCTTATGCCTTTGGTGGTGTATTAATCCGCGCATTTAGCGAATCAGGTTGGTTTGGCCATATCCGCGGTTTAGAACCCGGTGCGCGAAAGAAAGGCCTAGTATGTGACCTTGCGGTCAGTCAATACGAGCCAGATTTATATCGAAAACGCAAGAAACCTTCAGTGGATTTGTTAATCAGTGATAGGGCTGAAAAGTCGATTTCTGATCAAGGCTTCATCCCTTTATCTCCAGTATCAGGTTGTGAACACTTAGTGTTTTACAGTAATGCCTCTGTGCAGAAACCACCAAAATATGAAAAACTTGAAGATAATATTAATGCAAAACTATCCTCAATGTTGCAGTACATTTTGTGTGTATCTCGTTTTGCCCATTACATTAAAGTGTTAGGCCGTGAAAAAATTGGTTCACTTCATTCTGCCGAAGCTTGCCAGCGCGAACTGCAATTGTGGCTGCACAAATATACCACCGCTTCAGACGTATCTTCAGATGATGTAAGAAGTAAATATCCGCTGCGAAGTGCCCAAGTTCAAGTAAAAGAAATGCGCGGTAAGCCCGGCCACTTCTATTCGATTATTCAGTTACAACCTCATTTTCAGTTAGATCAAATGGTGTCCAGCATTAAATTGGTCACTGAGCTGACATCAAGAAATTAACACAAAGGTATCAAATGAAAAAGATTCAAGAAATGCTGCAAAATGGCCAGCTACAAGAAGCCATTCAGTTAGTTGAGACACAGCTAAAAGACGACCCAATGAACATTGATTTAAAAGGTCAACATATTGAGTTGTTGTGTATTAATGGTGAGCTTGAACGGGCAGACAAACAGTTAAACTTTTTAGTGCAAAAACACCCTGATTTTTTAATCGGTGCAGCTAACTTACGTCAGTTGATCCGAGCAGAACAAGCCAGAATCGATTTTATGGCAGGCAAAGCTGTACCTCAGCTTTTTGCTGAATCTGATGCCTATGTTGCAGCATTAATGAAGTTACGTTTAGCGATGGTCGACTCCCAAGATGATGTGACTCAATGCGCCAATAGTCTTGAAGATTTACGTCCGCAAGTCAGCCTACTTATAAACGACAAAACCAATCAAGAAATAAGAGATCTTGATGATACCTTAGGCGGTTTTATTGAGATTTTCGGTACTGACGGTAATTTCTATTTAGCTCAGTTATCTGAAATCGATTACATCAACTTTAAGCCGGTGACTTCGCTACTGGAAATGGTTTGGCGTCGAGTTGATTTAGCGATTAAAGATGGACCGTGTGGTGAAGCGCATATACCGATGATATATGCAGGTAGCGAAACTGACGCTCAAAAATTGGGACGAGAAACTGATTGGCATGAAGTTGCTACTGATGTGATTGCTGGCAAAGGCTTAAAAATGTGGCTCGCTGATGATACAGCAGTCGTACTCAATCAAATTACTAAAATATCCACCCCAGTTTTGCAGTAGGCGATAGTGTTGAGCAAAAACCAGCAACCCATAATGGCATCCATTCTTGACCGGTTGATAGATGATTCGCCCGGTGAACAGGATGTCAAAGATAGCCATCGAGGCCTTAACTTACGTCAGTTAAGGTCTAATGTTCGTCGTGATTTAGAGAATCTTCTTAATGCTAAATTACAGTGGCAAACTTGGCCGGAACATTTAACTGAACTTGACAATTCATTGATGAATTATGGTTTGCGTGATTTTTCATCCATGCCAGTTGCGAGTTTAGACGGTCGACAGATCCTCTGTAAACAGGTCGCCGATACTATAAAACGATTTGAACCCCGTTTTATCGAAGTGATGGTTGAGACGGTCGATAATGAACAGCCTTTGGATCGTGTTTTAAGATTAAAAATCAATGCACTGCTTTATGCTGAACCTGAGCCTGAATATATTACATTTGACTCAGAGGTTGAGCCGGTCCATTTAGCGATGATAGTGAATGAGGGAATTGTGTGAATCAGGAATTATTGGAGTATTACAATCGTGAATTGGCTTTCATTCGTCATATGGGGGCCGAATTTGCTGAGCAATATCCTAAGGTTGCAGGTCGTTTACGATTAAGTGATGAGCATGTTGAAGATCCTCATGTATCACGCTTAATTGAAGCATTTTCTCTGCTCACCGCACAAATTAGACAGAAACTTGATGATAGCTTTCCTGAACTCACTGAAGCGCTATTAGGTCAATTGTACCCTGATTATCAAGCGCCTATTCCGTCAATGACGGTGATTAAGGTGACGACTGAAAACTTATCGACCACAGGGGTATTGTTACCCAGGCTAACGCAAGTCGATACTCAAGTTGAGGGGATGAAATCCTGTCATTTCCAAACGTCATACGACATGAAGTTATGGCCTATTGAAGTTCAACAGGCTCAGTTTCAAAATGCACCGTTTAATGCGCCTGAACCTCAGTGGCCAGAACGGGCAAAGGCAATAATCAAGCTGGATATCGCGTGTGAGTTTGACGAAATTAGTATGCCAAGCCTTGGTGTAGATAAATTACGTTTTTTCTTAAATGGCCAAGACCATCAAACTTTTCAACTTTATCAATTACTGTTTGAGCATAGTCTGGGTTTTGCCTTAGTTAACGAGCAGCAAACTGTGTGCAAATTTTTAACTAAACGGCACTTAAAAGCCGTTGGATTTGAAGATGAGCAACAAGTTATTCCTTATAGCCAACGGACCAGTTCTGGTTACCGGTTATTGCTGGAGAATTTTATTTTCCCTGAAAAATTCTTATTTTTTGACATAGATGATTTAGAGGGAAGTTGGCAAGGAATAGACAGTAAGTTCTCACTGTATATTTATTTAAAGGAAGGCTCTCAAGATTTAGAGAAGCAAGTGAGTGCAAATCATTTTCTACTCGGTTGCACTCCAGTAATCAACTTATTTGAGCAAAAATTAGAACCAGTAAGTATCGATGCTTCGCAATACGAATATAAATTAGCTGCTCGTTATTCTGACTCTGAAGTGACTGAGATCATCAATATCCAAGAGGTTATTGCTTATGATCCGAAAGACAATAAAGTTGAAGTGACACCATTTTATGGCGAATCACATCCGCAGTACCTTGGTCACAATAATTTATTTTGGCATGTTAGAAGAGAGTCGGCGAGTTGGTCAGGTGGCTATGCTGAACTAGGAACTGAATCATTTTTATCTTTAGTTGATCATAATTTTAAAGGCTTTAAGTCGGAAGATGATTATGGCGCTTGGATATTAAGTATTACCGCTCAGTGCAGTAATCGAAATTTACCGGCCCATCTTCCGTTTGGCAACAATGAACCGAAAATGTTTGTCCCTGAACGCGCCGATATCATCAAGCATGTAAAATGTTTGCTTGCGCCAACATTACCCGTTCGCGCATCCCTTAGTGACGCTTCTCGATGGCAGTTAGTGACTCATCTATCAATTGACAGTTTTAGTGGAAAAGATGCACTTCATAATTTAAAAGAAACCCTTAAATTATACGATTTTAAGTGTTCACCAGAAAATAAAAATTTAATCGAGAATATTCACTTTGTTGAAGTCACTCCTGATACTGCACGAGTCAACCAACATGGTCGGATTAGCTTTTGCAGTGGCAGCCATATTGAAATAACCTTTATTAAAGATCATTACTCTGGCAGCGGAGTGTTCTTCTTTTGCACAATATTAGATCACTTCTTTGCACAATTTGCTGCAATCAATAGTTTTACCCGTTTAAGTATGCGCTTTAAAGACCATAATTCAGTCGCTTATACCTGGCCTGCACGTTCAGGACAAAGGCCGTTGTTATGACCCAAAATGCGATGCATCATCAGTTGCAGGCCATAATTGAAGCGCCCTCTGAGCATGATTTCTATCAAGCTGTTTATCAGTTTCAACAGCAGTTATCTCAAGGTCGCGAGCAAGGCTTTAAAGTTGGTTACGATACGATTCCAAGCAAAGAGCTGTTGCGGTTTAAATCAGATCAGCACCTTGGTTTTCCGGGGCAAGCCATCAGTAAAGTAGAGGCTAAACATACCAGTCAAAAGGCTAAAGTTGCCGCTGATATGCATATATCATTTATGGGGTTGACTGGGCCAAGCGGGGTATTACCTTCGCACTATACTGAGTTAGTCTTAGAGCGTTTACGTCATAAAGATAGCGGTATGCGTGATTTTTATGATTTATTTAATCATCGAATTATTTCACTATTTTATCGGTCATGGGAAAAGTATCGCTTCTCAGCTAATTATCAATCCCATGAAGATGGCGCTACGGATAGTTTTACTCATGTTTTGAGTTTACTCAGTGGTAATAAATCATTAAACCGCTATTACGCTGGTTTTTATCATAATAAAACTCCTACGACAGAGTCATTACGAAGCATGTTGAATGACTTTACTGGCTGTAATGTCCAAGTTTGTTCTTTTCAAGGTCGTTGGCAATCTCTGGCTAAGACAGAGCAAACCCGATTGGCTAGTCGAAGCATGCTAGAAGGCCAATATGCGCGTTTAGGTGTCGATGCCAGTATTGGCAGCCGAGTATGGGATATCAACTCCAGTATCAGTATTCATATTAAGCCTAAAGAAGGTGCGTTGGTTAATGCTTTTATGCCAGGGACAGCAAATTGTAAATCACTTAAAAAACTGGTCTCAAGCTATTTAGGTCAGTCAGTCAAATATAAGATTTTTCTAGAGATAAAACAAAAAGATGCACCGAAAGCACAATTATCCAAGTCTGCAATTGGCTTGGGGCTTGGTTGTGGTTTGATCAGCCGTGCAGAGTATGGTGAGCAAATAAAAAGCTTAATGATTTAATTAATAAAGGACTATGAATATGTCAGCGATGACTTTGAGTAAATTGGTTGGAAAACTTAATCCAGTATGTCGACAATCTTTAGAAACTGCTGCCAGTGTATGCCATAGCCGCAGTCAATTTAGTGTTGAAATTGAGCACTGGTTACTAGCATTATTAGAAAATGGTTCTGGTGATTTAGATATCATCATGGCCAGTTTTTCAGTGCAAAAAGATCAGTTGATCAACGACATTCGTCAGGGATTAGAAAAATTTAAAACGGGTAATAGTGCGGCTCCGAGTCTATCGCCACACATTGTCAGTTTATTACGTCAAACCTGGTTAAATACCAGCATTGAATTTAATGATAATGAGACCAGAACGGCCTATCTTATTTTTACGTTATTGACGGATGATTCGTTAAACTCCTTAGTATCACGCTCTGCTAAACAGTTACTCAAAATCGACCCTGCGCAGCTAAAACATGCTTGGCCACAACTTGCGCGTCAATCTACAGAGCATAAAGTGTCGAGTACCGATATTGAAGAAACTCAGGCAATGCAATCTGCGCCAAGCAAAACACCAAATCTAGATCAATTTACGCAAAACTTAACCGAACAAGCTGAATTAGGCAAGATTGATCCTATCCTTGGTCGTGATAATGAAATAAGGCAAATGATCGATATTTTAACTCGCCGTCGTCAAAATAATCCTATTTTAACCGGTGAGGCCGGCGTCGGTAAAACAGCCGTAGTGGAAGGTTTAGCACTTAAAATTGTTCAAAAAGAAGTGCCCACTGCATTGCAGAATGTCCGTATTCATGTGCTGGACTTGGCTTTATTGCAAGCTGGAGCTGGTGTAAAAGGTGAGTTTGAAAATCGTTTAAAAGCGCTTATTAACGAAGTTAAACAATCGGTTAAACCAATAATTTTATTTATTGATGAAGCACACACTATGATCGGTAGTGGTGGACAAGCAGGACAAAATGATGCCGCTAATTTATTAAAACCCGCCTTAGCCCGCGGCGAATTACGTACTATTGCGGCAACAACCTGGGCTGAATACAAAAAGTTTTTTGAAAAAGATGCAGCCTTGACTCGTCGTTTTCAGGTTGTAAAAATTGATGAGCCATCTCCTCTGCAGGCGATTGCAATGATGCGAGGACTATTACCTGTAATGGAAGGCCATCATAAGATTCTGGTTTCAGATCAAGCGTTATGTGCCGCGGTAAATTTATCTCATCGTTATATTACTGGACGTCAGTTGCCAGACAAAGCCGTGAGTTTATTAGACACAGCTTGTGCCCGTGTGGCTATGAGCCAAGCATCGACACCGGGAATGGTTGAGTCCTTACAGCGACAAATTCAGCAACTCGATACCCAGATTAATATTCTCACTCGCGAACAAAAAACCGGTGCAGATCATAAAAAATCCATTACTGAATTAACCAAGAAGCATAAGTTACTCTCAAAAGCACTTGAGCCATTAATGATCCAGTGGCAGCAAGAGTTGAGCACGGTGAAGAAAATTGCTGATTTAGTGACGCAAATCCAATCATCACAGACTGATACTGTTGCTCAATTACAGGAACTGACAGAGTTGAAGGCTAATTTAGCTGTCAATAAACAGCCTATGGTGCATTGGCAAGTTGATGAACAACTTGTTGCTGAAGTGATTTCCGACTGGACTGGGATTCCTGCAGGAAAAATGCAAAGTGATGAAATTAAAACGATTTTGAACTTGAAAGAAACCATGTCTAAGCGGGTTATCGGGCAAGATCATGCATTAGATTTAATTGCGAAAACGGTACAAACGTCGCGCGCCCAATTAGGTGATGAAAAACGCCCAATCGGTGTGTTTTTGCTGACGGGACCTAGCGGTGTAGGAAAAACTGAGACCGCACTAACCCTAGCTGAGCAAGTTTATGGTAGTGAAGATAATGTCACCGTTATCAATATGTCAGAGTTTAAAGAAGAGCATAAAGTATCCCTACTATTAGGCTCACCTCCTGGTTATGTCGGCTATGGCGAGGGGGGAGTATTAACCGAAGCTGTTCGCCGTAAGCCCTATAGCGTTATTTTATTGGATGAAATGGAAAAAGCGCATCCTGGTGTTCAAGATATTTTTTATCAGGTTTTCGATAAAGGTATGATCAAGGATGGAGAAGGGCGAGATATCGATTTCAAAAATACTATTATCATTATGACCTCAAATGCAGGAACTGAAACCACTATGGGGTTGTTTGAAGATGAACAGATTGCGCCCTCTATTACTGGTCTGCGTAAGGCGCTTCAAGATGATTTATTGGGCTATTTTAAACCCGCATTCTTAGGCCGCTTGAATGTGATTCCTTATATTCCTCTTACTCAATATATGCTTAATGAGATCACGAAATTACAATTACAGCGAGTTGCCCATCGCTTAGCAGAGCATTATCAAGCTAAGTTCACTTACAGTGATGATGTCGTTAGCCAAATCGTGTCTATGTGCCAAGATGCCGGTTCTGGCGCTCGAAATGTGCACAATATTTTACAGAATACAATGTTGCCAGATCTTTCTGTTAAGATTTTAAACAATATGGCGAATAATAAAAAAACAACTAATGTAAAAGTTAATGTCGTAAAAGAAGAATTTGTATATAAAATTTAGGTAAACATAAAGGGTATATAACCGAAAATATAAATAATCATTTAGTATTATTAATTAGATTTTTAACATTATATTTGAGGTCTATATAATAAGGTATATACCCTTTGTGATGTTATGTAGTTATTACTGATGTAGTAATAACTATATAATATTTATATTTTTTATTTATCTAAACGATTAGTTGATTATCAAAGAACCTTTGATATAATCCTCATGCTTAATAATGAGGACTCACTATATTTAAATGGATAATACAGTTATGTATTATTTGTTGATATGTGCATTTTTAATAAATTGAAATATTAAGTTTGAATTGTTGAACTTATAAAACTGTCCATTAATGGATGACATCCACGCAAAAGGAGCATTAATAATGCAAGCGAATACATATTTAAACTATGAAGGGATTAAAGGCGAAACCACTGCTGAAGAATTCAAAGACATGATTACTGTGTTATCAGTCGATTGGAATATTAGCCGTGAGATCAGTTCTTTCACTGGTACTGCTAAAGACCGTGAAGCAAGCTCTACTCGTTTAGGTGACGTTACCATTACTAAATTGCAAGATAATTCTTCAACTGACTTGTTCAAAGAAGCAACTATCGGTAAAGGTAAAAAAGCGGTTTTTCACATCACTAAACAAGGTGACAAAATCGAAGAAATCATGCAAATCGAATTAACCGATGCAATGATTTCTAGCTACAGCGTTTCAGTTCATGGTGACCGTCCAGTTGAGACTATCACTATCAGTTACACTGAAATGATGATGGCTGTTACACCTACTGATGACAAAAACAACATTACTGCAGCGCTACGTTATGGCTACAGCGGTGTTAAAGGTCAACAAATGTAAGTTGTTTGTGATCTTAAATCTTGGGGGAACTTGTTTCCCCCAAGATCTTTATTCTTAACGACTGAGGCAAGGAATGCTTAAGGCCACTCAAAAAAATAATATCATCAGTATCACTACGCCATTAGGTAAGGATGTTCTGTACCTAACGCATTTTACTGCCACTGAAGCTATTTCACAGTTATTTTCAATCAGCGTATCAATGTTTACTGTTGGTACTCAGATTAGTCTCGATAGTTTAGTGGGTAAAAACGTCTGTATTACATTACGTAATGCCGAAAGTGATGGTGCTGCTCGGTACTTTCATGGGGTCATAAGTCATCTCGAGTCTGCAGGTATGCGGACAGCTGCTTCAGATGATGCGCAAAATTATATTGATTATCAAGCTGTTATTGTGCCTCAAATGGCACTAATGAAAAAACGCAGCAACTGTAGAATTTTTCAAAATAAGTCTGTAATTGACATTATTAAAGACTTATTTGGTCAACATAAAGTCGAATTTCAAAATAAAACTACCAATACTTATCCTCAGTATGAATACTGCGTGCAGTATCTTGAATCAGATTTAGATTTTGTTTGTCGCTTATTGCAACAAGAGGGTATTTTCTTCTTCTTTGAGCACAGTCTTAGTGCCCATACCCTTGTACTTGCAGATGATATTAACGCCTATAAACCTTGTGCAGAAGAGAAAGTTCGATGTTTTTCAGGACATTTAGCTGAGTCACATGTATCAAATTGGCAAGGTGGAATGAGCATGGTCAGCGGTGGCTTTATTCAAAAAGGCTATGACTATGAACAACCTAAGCTTTATCCATCAGGTAATCATAATAAAGCGGATCTCCCAGAACAAAGTGCCCTTGAAGTGTATGACTATCTAGGTGAATCAGAATTTAATAAACGTGCTCAGCCTTTTGCCAATAATCAGCTTGAAGCCCTGCAAAAAGATATGAACAAATGCAGTGGTCAAGGTGATTGCCGCAGTTTCATGATAGGTAAATTTTTTACATTTAAAGATCACGAAAACGTCAGCTATAAAGGTAAGAGCTTTGTTATAAGTTCTTTAAGAACCTCAGCGACACAACCTAATCAGTCTGGCGCAGGCCAATCTATGTCTGGATGCGTGTATCAAAATGATTTTGAATGTGTTCCAAAAAGTACCCCATACCGTTCACAACTTCATTTGCGCAAACCATTAATTAATGGTGTGCAAACTGCTGTGGTTACTGGTGAGCCTGGTGACGAGCAACATATTGATAAATTTGGCCGCGTTAAAGTGCAGTTTCACTGGGATCGTGAAGGTGAATTTAACAGTAAAAGTTCGTGTTGGATCCGTGTCGCACAGAGTTGGGCGGGTAATAAATGGGGCGCATTTTTCTTTCCTCGCGTTGGTCAGGAAGTGCTGGTTGAATTTATTAATGGTGATCCGGATCAACCAATTATTAGTGGTGCTGTGTATAACGCAGACTTAATGCCACCTTATGCCTTACCAGCTAAAAAGACCCAGTCTGGTATTAAAACACACAGTACTAAAGACGCTGGTGCAGACAATTTTAATGAATTACGTTTTGATGATGAAAAGGGTAAAGAGTTACTATTTTTTCAAGCAGAAAAAGATCACCATCTCAATGTTAAACATGATCAAAAAGATACCATAGGTAATGACCGTTTTACTGAAGTGGTTAATAACGATAACGTTAAAATTGGCAAGGATCGCCTAGCAGATATTGGAAATAATGACAGTTTAAACGTTGGCAAAGTGCTCAATATTGAAGCTGGCAAAGAGATTGTGATTAAAACGGGCAGTGCATCTATCAAAATGAGCAGTGATGGTTCTATTTCTATCGAAGGGACAAACATCACCATAAAAGGCACCAATGTTAAGGTTAACGGCACCAGCATTGCCTTAAAAGCTGCTCAAATTAAGTTGAATTAGTCATGTCATCATCTCGTTATCCTGGAGTCGGCCTGTTAGGGCCTTTTTGTCGAGGCCATGAAATTACCTGTCAATTTGGGTATCGGCACTTAATCTGTAAACCGGTCGATAAACCGCAAGATCCACTGCTTAATACACCTAATATGACCTTGTGGGTTAGTGCAACATTTGGTGAACAGTTTTTAGTAAATCGACACAGCTGGAAGAATTCACCAGATTTGTTGTATCTAATTTATTGCTATTTACACAATGATACCTATTTGGCTGTTCAACAATCTGAAGCGCAAATTATCAGTATCATTGCATTGGCGTTGGAACAGCGTGCTTTATTGGTTATCCCTTTAGATAACGAATAAACCTCTGGAACAACACATTACAACAAATAAAGGAATATTTGATGGGAATGCCCGCAGCAACGCTTACATGCATGCATCTTTGTCCTAAAACCAATCCCGGTCCTGTACCTCATGTTGGCGGTCCTATTGTAATGGGGTCTGGCAATGTTCTTATTGGTTCATTACCCGCAGCACGTAAAGGTGACAAGTTAATTTGTGTTGGGCCGCCTGATACGATTAATGCAGGTTCAAGTTCGGTATTGATTAATGGCAAACCCGCAGCCCGAATGGGAGATGGTACCGCTCATGGTGGGAAGATTATTGTAGGTAATCCTACAGTGATGATTGGCTAGAAAGAACAAGGATCGTGGTAAATGAATTTGATTGAGAGTTTTAATCTTCTGCTGGCGCAACGGCAAGTAATGTTGTCGTCGTTTCAGTGTATGCCAAAAAACATTGAAGATAATACTCAATCGTTAATGGTCATTTTAAAGATGATCCAGCAAAAAAAAGATCCTAATTGGCCGTTACTCAGTGCCAATACTCAGGAGCAAATTGTTGATGCTTTTGAAACTGATGTGCAGTTTAGCCCAACTGACAAGGTAGTCATTTTATCTCTGTTGTTACAACTGCACTACAAGGCTCAGCCTACAGCGCAATCACATATCGTTGAGGCATTATTTGCCAGTAGTCTTGTTGATGCTAGCCAATATAGCCCTGCATTTGCATTAATGGCCAGCCAACTTCAATTTGATAAGGTCAGTTTTACTGCAAGCAATAAGACTCCTGAGCAAATTCAGCAATATATCTTGTTGTGCATCTATCGTGGTAAACGCTTAAAGCGTAACGATGGCATTAATTCACTGAACATCCCTCGGTCGTCACTGACGTCTTTATACATTGAAATGCTGATGTCTAGCATTAATGAACCGATAGAACTCTATGGCTTATTCAGTCAATTAGATTATTGCCACAGTGCTCTTTTTGAAGTGTTTATTATTTCATTAGACGAAGCCATATTAACCAAAGTGTTCAATTTAATGAGTCAGAATGTTGATTTGACATTAAGGGTCATCGAGCTAATGGGCTATTCAGGTTTTAGTAAATTTGTGCCTTTTTTAGCTCGAGCTATGCAGCAACCAAATCAAACTTTAGTGGCTTTTAGCGCATTGAGAACTATTTTAGGCCCCGAGTTAGATCAATCGGTCCCTTATCAATGGCAGTTTGAGGAAGATGAAGCCGAACGTTGTGAATATTTACAATTTTACAGTGCTAAATTATTGCATCGTTGGATGCTATTAGCCCTTAAAATGCCTGAAGTTAGATTGATTAATGGTATTGAAGTCAATCCTGCTAGTATCGATAAAATCATTCGTTACTCTAGTCCTGTTCACCAACGAATCGCTTATTTACACAAGCTTAGGCTCAATAATGTGGTCAATCACAGCCCACAACGAGTGAAAGTCGCCTTATGATTATGCATGCAGAGACCATTGAAATCGTTGTGGGGACCTATCAAAATCCACTACAGTTGCTCAACCTACCTTTATCTGAGGCGGTTGATTTTGAGTATCAATTTGATGGTCAACACATCGCTGCGGTAATGGCTCAAGGCCTGGCTACTGAGTCTCAATTAAGCCGTATCATTGATATGTTACACAAGTTGCCGATCCATGACGAAGCTCAGTGGCAGCCTTACCGAACTCAGCCGATTTTTTGGATTTTACCTCATTTAGAAAAACAACAACTTGTGGATTGGGTAAGTCGTTTACATGCACTTTTCCCACATTGCTTTGAACATCCTCATAGCCGATTTTTTCCTATGGGAAGTGCTGGGTTTTTCTCTGCATTGAGCGCATTAAAGGCATTACCAGTCGATAGTCAAAGTGCGATATTTATTGCTGTAGACAGCCTGTATTTTGCGCTTTCAGATTTGCAAAATGAGCAAGAGCTGATTACCCAGCAACAAGATAGCGGTCGTTGTCCTGCTGAAGCGGTCATCATGGCCAACATCAATGTTGCAACTGATGGTATGCACGTTTTGGATTTATTCCAAGAGTCATGCAGCTTGGTTCAGCAAACTCAGGCCATAAAAACCTTATTTAACCGAGCTTGCCAAGTCGATGATATTGATCAACTGTCGCAGCTTTATTTACCCGGTAACCATTCGACAGTGACAGACAATTGGCTTAATGCTTACGAGCAATTAGCGGGCAAAATTAATCAAGACACACAAATTACCCAATCCAGCTATTTTACTGGCGACATAGGTTGCGTGGTAGGATTATATAACTTTTTACACATCTATAATCGCTATCAACAACAGACAGTTACAGGAATAAGTTTACAACTTGAAGTGTCTCAACAACTTCATCTTGGTGTGGCAATGTACTCATGGATAGAGAAGGCATAAACGAACATGGCGGTCAGTAATTTCTATTTTAAAGGTCATAACCGTTACATTGTTATCGCGCCTGCCAGCGCGTCAACCCCTGCTGGGTTTCAATTATCTACGTTTGAACAAAATAATAATATTAGTACCATTATTAATGAAATCTCGCCTCATTTAGTCCGCGACCGTAATGCTTTAATTCATGCCAGAAGTTTGGTGATGAACGCCGGCGTAAACGTGACTTTATCTGCCAGAGATATTACTCATAAACTCAGTGACATTATTGGGCGTAATTTACTCCGAGTTTATCTCGAAATGCCCAAACAACAGATTCAATCCTCAACAGAAATCGCTAGCGTTGGGGCGAGTTCGACGAATAAAAAATCCCCCAAAGCCAGCAAGGGTAAACAAACCTCTGCATCAGTTCAGTCTGGTACTGTGACCAATCATTCTCCGACGGAAGTGAGCATCGATAAACAAGAGTGCCGCAGCGATCCGGTTTCGATGCTAAGTGGCGAAGAAATTTTACCATTAGTCGATTTTGAGCTTAATGGCTTAATGCCGCTAACATGGCGCCGTTTGTATCGTTCGAGTAAAGTTGGTACTAACGTTGGTATGGGGTACGGCTGGCGTCATAACTTTTGTGTACAGCTAGTTCATCAATATCAAGCACCTGCGAAAGTAGGGCCTAAAAAATCTGGTAAATATTGGTTTGAATTAACCGACGATGAAGGCCGAGTGCATGTTTTTGATTCGGTCAAACGTGGCCAGACCAGCATCCAACTTTCAACAGGTTGGTCGTTAGTTCATCAAGCCGATGGTCGTCAAGTACTCATCAAGCCAGATGACAGTCATTGGGCTTTTGTAAAGCAACAGGTTGCAGGCAAAGATGTTTGGCAATTAGAAAGCATTAGTAATCATCAAGGCCAATATTTTCAGCTGTATTATGATCATCAAGGTCGTTTAACCCAAATAACCACAGGCCCAAAACGTGGCGTATTGTTATTTTATAATGCACAGAGCAACTTATTAAAAGTGGCTTCATACATGTTAGATAACCAAGGTAACAAACAAGTTCATCAAAATTTGTTAGCCAGTTATCAATATGACGACGCTCAAGCACTTATTGCCGCCACTGACATTAATGGCCGAGTAGAGCGCTACAGTTATGTCAAGGTCAAGTCAGCCGACATCACATCTGACAGTGATCATCAATTTAACCCTAAAAGTACCACTTATTTGTTGCAGCGCCGAACACGCGCATCTGGCTTTAGCCATCACTTTGCATGGGACGGACAAGATCACCAAGCCAAGTGCATTGAGCAATGGGGTGATGATGATATCTATCATTATCATTTTGAATATACAGCACTCGTTCACGGCGTAAAAAGCCGTTGTACTGACTCTTTAGGTCATAGCGAAACTTTTATTCACAATACACAAGGGCTGTTGACTGAACACCACAACCCGAATGGCAGCATAATACGTCATCAATATGATGCAGTTGGTCGTAAAGTGGCCACCATTGATGCCTGTGATAACAAAATACAATATAACTATAACCATCAAGGACAGTTACTGGCTGTTATTCAAGCCGATGGTGGCACTACGCGGTTTGAATATAATCGTTTAGGTCAAAGAATTGTCACCCGAGATGCCATCGGTCGAACAGCTAAAAGACATTATGATGCCACTGGGCGATTACTGTCTGAAACAGGTTTTGATGGTCGTCCAAGTCATTATCAATACAATGATGCTGGGCAGTTAACCCAAAAAATCGATGTTAATGGTGTAACACATCGCTACCATTGGGACCGCGACGGTGAATTACTTGCTACACAAGTCGGTGATGCGCTCACCCGTTTTAGCCATGACAGACTGGGGCGTGTTAATGCCACTATCAATCCCCAAGGCTTAGTCACTGAATTTATTCGTGACAATAAAGGTCAGATTATCGAAAGTAAATCTTACCCACAAGATAATCAAGACAATCCTGAAGAAGCCATTAGTCATTACTATCAGTACGATGATGCCGGACGCATTATTCGCCAGCGCCAACAGGCTGATGTGGCAGGCGATCACGAACTCAGTAACGATAGTGAGTACATTGAAAACATCATCGACTATGACGGTTTAGCCCAACCGCGCCAGCAAACGTTTGCCGATGGTAGTTGGCTGAAGTTTTTTTACGATAAAGAACGTAACTTAAACCGCATCGAGCGCAGTGACGGGGCGCAATACCGTATTGAATACACGCCAACAGAGCAACCTAGAACATTAATTGGTTTTGATGGCCGCGAGCAACATTATCAATATGACGCAAATGACAAATTAGTTGCCGTGAACGACAGTGATATTCGGTTTGTTGAGCTCAAACGTGATGCCATGGGGCGAATTTGTCAGCAAAGTAGCCATGTCAAACTTGAGCCAAGTGCCACATCAGCGCTACTGAATACTCAGAACTTTTATCAATATAATCCTATAGGGCAAATCACTCGTGCCCATAACCAACACCGTACTGTGCAGCAACATCTTGACCCACAAGGGCGTATAAATCGGGTATTGCAAAGCCAGTGTCAACTTGACTATCAATATGATGACTCAGGTAACCGCAGTGGCTTAACCTTGCCAGACGGGCAACACATTGACTATCAATACAATAAAAACAGTCAATTAAGCGGCATTAGCTTTACAGGCAATGGCTCATCGAAGCCGTGTGTACAGCTGGCTCATTATCACTATCTGTCATCAGGATTATTGCACAAAACAATTCAGGGTAATCAACTTGAACTCAGTCATGCCTATGATAGCCATTCAAGATTAATTGAGCAGACATGGCGACATGTTCGCTCAGATAGCGCAGCATCAGAGCTTATATTAGATGAGCTTGCCTCATCAGAGTCAGCTCTGTTTGTATCAAGACGTTATCAATACGATAAACAACATCAATTACTTCATTGTGAGAGCGAAGTAGTAGAGCAGGGCGCAACAGGTGAGGCTGAATCCTGCCAAGGGCCTGAAACCAAAAGCGCACCCGATGTTAAACAATTTCGCTATAACAACATCAGCCAACTCGTCAGTGACAGTCATACTCGTGTATCGGATAACCTTATTGGTAGTGAATCGAGTGTTCAGCAGCAATACCAATGGGATGGATTTGGTAATCCTACTCATTCACTTCGTGCTAACAATAACAGTGCTGATGCCAGTGTTAACAGCCCAACAGCTGACTTAGAGCGTGCAGAACACATTCAACACTCAGCGTCATCGACTTTATCATCCGATACTGTAAGGCCAGATAAAAACAGTCATGATGTAGTGGTAAACAATGACCGTTTGATGAGCATGGCTGGTGTCGATTACCGCTATGACGCCAGTGGTAACCAAATCAGCCAAGTGGGTACGGGTGATAAACAACAGCGCAGCTTTAATGGTTTAAACCAGCTGGTGCAAATCAACGTTAATGGCAAGCTGACACAATACGAATATGATGCACTAGGCCGTCGCAGTGCAAAAATCACCGAACTCAGTCGCACCGACTTTATTTGGGATAATCACCAGCTGATTGGCGAATGCACCTTAGGTCAATACACCTGGTATATTTATCAACCAGACACCTTTACTCCAGTCGCATTAATCAAAGCTGGACAGGTTTATTATTATCACCTAGACCAACTCGGCACCCCAATTTGCTTAACCGATGAAAACGCTAAAATTGTCTGGCGCAGCCAACAAGACGTGTTTGGTCAAACAATTGAAAGCATAGATTTTGAAGATAAAGATTTTAAAGATACAGATATTAAAGACGCGGATAATGAGCATACTGATGTTGATTATGCTGGCCAGCAAGACAAGATTACTAACCCAATTCGTTTTCAAGGCCAATACTTTGATGACGAATCAGGGTTACACTACAATCGTTTTAGGTACTACAGCCCTGGGCAAGCACGATTTATTCATCAAGACCCGATAGGATTAGTGGGGGGAATAAACCACTATCAATATGCGCCTAATCCGGTTAATTGGGTGGATCCGTTTGGATTATGTAAAGAGGATGACTCCTTAACGACTGAGGCTAATGCCAATTTTAAAATAGAGCCAATTAGTGACGAATTAGCAGATAAATTATTAAATACAACTGGGATAATTAACCCTAGTCAATATAGGCAATTACCATCTAGTGTTTTAAATAATCGATTGGGATCAGGCGGTTATAAAGAAGCACTTTTTATTGATGATGAGCAAGTATTTTTAATACCTAAACGGGATTCTACTAGCTTTAATCCAGCCTCAATCGAAGACATTAAACAAGAGGCTAAGGACTTAGATAAAATTAAAGCACTAGGTTTACCTGTTTTAACAATATCAGAGTTTGCTGAAACTACTAACTCTGATGACGAGGTAATACAAGGCGGAGTCCAAGAGAGAATGTTGTTTAACGGCCGGGATATAGAGAAAAATATTATTCCCGGCACTAACTCGCAAGGAATTACCGTTGAAACTCTACACTCTATTTTATCCCAAGACACATTAGATGAATTAGAAATAATTTTTGATATGGTAGAAACAAAAAACATTTTCATTAAAGATTTGCAATTCATGTATGGATCGGATGGCTTACCAAGAATAGCGGATCCACAAAATGTGGTTATTAATGCAAGCCAAACAGATGTTGATGAGTGTTTGGATGTTATAACCGATGAGTATGAATTGATTGAAAAGGTTTTATCGAGTAAAGGAGTGTTAAATGGTCGATAGCGTACTTAAAGGAATAACCCTTGATAATCGAATTGTTGAGGCGTTAAAAAATCATCGTATCATCAATATGACTAAACCATATAGTGAATTTGGTATGAGTCGCTATAAAAAAAGGCGTGATGTAAAAGATGAAGACATGTTTTCCTATTCAGGTAAAAAAATATTTGTTCATTTAGATAATGGTGATGTGATTGGTTTTGCGTCAAATGATGTAAAAAGATCGATTGTAACTTGGTTTGATGAAAAAGACGGTGTGAAAGAATATTTTTATTTGTGCCGAAGTGGTGTTGAGTTTTCATATGACGACCCTATTCATTCAGTAAAAGATAACTGGAGTGGAATAATTAATGAAAAAGTCATATCGATAACAGTGTTTACTGTTAAAAAACCCGTTGAAGATAAAAAATTTGTCGATAGTTTTGAGGCTGCAATTTTATTGGAAACAGCTAAAGGTAATATGCTTATTTCAGATGCTTCAGCAGCCTTTAAATATTCATCTTCTATGCCTGTCGTAAAGTTAGAAGATGCCCCTGATGGTTTTTTTGACAACCTGGAGGCTAGAGTATTGTGAAATCAATTAACATTCATGTCAAAAATTAAGCAGTTAGAAGTATTATATAATAAAGTGTATGAATTTCACAATGACAAGGATAATACGATGTCATCAATAAAAATAACTCAAGCTGTCGGGCTGGGTGGAGCTAACAATCTAAACGATGTAAAAACAGTTCAAAGCGGTTTAAATAAACTGCTTAAATTCATTCCTCCTACAAAATCATTAATTGTTGATGGCCGTTTAGGCACTAGGCCTGAAAGCTCTAAAACTGTTGCAGCGATTAAGTTATTTCAAAGCAAAGTACTTAATATGGTACGTCCAGATGGCAAAATTGACGCGAATGGTCGAACTTATCGAAAGATGAATGAAATATTGATAGCAAAGAGCATTCAGATCGCGGGCATGCAAGACCCTAAACTTTTCATGGCAAATGTAATAAAGCCGACTCTTTTGAAAATAGGTTTAGCCTCCAGAAAAGCAGAAATGCTACTACTGGGAACCGCCATCCAAGAGAGCCGTTTAAAATACCGACAACAATTAGGTGG
>Ga0208032_1000444_pt1 | contig 23439 bp, 27 predicted proteins | sample MalvirAntarct_66_FD_184254 | JGI IMG/M metagenome (GOLD analysis project Ga0208032, IMG submission 184254) | Marine viral communities from the Global Malaspina Expedition - Malaspina viral metaG Antarct_66 (SPAdes) (version 2) | ecosystem: Environmental > Aquatic > Marine > Oceanic | place: West... | reverse complement strand
CTGCCCCTGGGCAACCTTCCCGAAAACATACAACAAATGGTGCTCCAGGCAAGAGCGGAAGGAAAAGATATTGAATTCACTACAGAATATGAAGATCAATAGCTAATGTAGTTGCTCGGATGGATACTTGCTTCGAGAGTATCTACTGGATTGTCCAATTTGAATTTAACATAACCAAAATTTCGAATTAGTAGTTCTGTTCGTTTAGAATTAATATTCAAAGAGTGATTTATCGTAACTGTAAGACCTGCATCATCAATTCTGATTTCTTGAGAGATATCGTCCTCCTTGATCAATTTTTGATCTGTAGAATTGTACCATGTTCCGTGATTAACCCAGCTGACTATAGCATCATTGGTGACATTAAATTCTTGAAATTTTAAATTTAATGCATTTATTGGGTGGTGGGCGCTGATAAATGAATACTTGGGGGCATAAATTTTCATTTGAGAAATGCCGGACTCTGATTTTCTTATTTTACAATCCACAAAAGTAAGATGTCCTAAACCAGTAAAAATGCCATTAATTAGCGGCTCCTTATGAACTGGTTTTGTGGTTAGGAGGTTTGTTTCAAGTAGAATGTCGTTATCATTTATCAACAAAACACAAAAACACCTAGTTTCTTCTTTTGGAAACCACACTTCTCCATAATATTTTTTTTCTTTAAACATATTATTATACTTGGTATTTTAAGTTAACTATTAAGTGATATATTTCGGAAGTTTGATAATGGTATGTCATTCCTATTTTATTGCAGACTCGTGATAATTTAGCTCATCTGTGATGTCTTTAATTTCTGATGGTACTTTTTTTCCAGGAAGGTTCCGATATTAAGTTGTTAATTATTTTGTTCATATCATAGCTTTGAATACCACGAAAATTATTGACTTTCAGTTTTTGAAAAACTAACTTTACGCCTTACTGCTTCTACACGGAATTTTTTATTTTTAATTATTTTTTGGTATTCCGTGTAGAAGCAGTAAGGTAAAAACTTTTGATGAGTCGACAGGGGCAGTAATTACTGCCCCTGTCGACTCATCAGTATAATGCCTTTTTGTACTCATAAAATCTTATTTATTATCTCAATGTAATTTCGTCACAAATATTCATTAAATTTGTGACGAAATATATATTTTAAAATGCTTGTACCTACTGAAAAATTTATAAAAAATGCAATTTTAAATCACAAGCGTGGAAAAATATTTTTCCCGAATAATTTTGTTAAATTTGGGTCTTCTACAGCAATCAGGCAAGCTTTAATACGTTTAGAGGAAAAAGGGCTTTTGGTTCGACTGGCACAAGGTATTTACTTATATCCCAAGGAGCATAAGCAATTGGGGCTGCTTTACCCATCATTAGAGGAAATTGCTTTGGCGATTTCAAAAAGGGATAAAGCAAGAATAATTCCAACGGGAATCCAAGCCCTTAATAAACTGGGATTATCTACACAAGTTCCTATGAATCTTGTATACTTAACCGATGGATCTCCTAGAACTGTTAAAATTAAAAATAACACTATAAAGTATAAAATCGCATCTCCTAAAATTCTTTCGGCCAAAAGTGAGACAAATATTTTGGTGATACAGGCATTGCGAGAAATAGGGCAAAAAAACTTGGATGGAAATCAGCTTGAAAAAATTAAGAACATACTAAAAACGGTCGATAAAGATCTTATCAAACATGACATGAAATTGGCACCTGTATGGATTTCAAAAATAATGGAAGAGATACTAAAAAATAAAGAATAAATGAAGGAGTGGTTTAGCCTGTCAGTAAGCGACCGGAGAGAAGCTATAATACAAACGAGTATAGATAAAGGTCTACCGGCCGCAGCCATTGAAAAGGATTGGTGGGTTGTAACGGTTTTACGTGCCATTTTCAGTACTGTCTATACTGAACACCTTGTCTTTAAAGGCGGGACATCTTTAAGTAAGGCCTGGGGTGTAATTGAAAGGTTCTCTGAAGATATTGATTTGGCGATGGACAGATCATTTTTTGGCTTTAGTGGTACACTTAATCGCACTAAAGTTTCTCACCTGAGAAAGGCTTCTTGTAAATTTGCAAGCGAAGTGTTTCCCAAGGAATTAGCCAAAACTCTTCATGCACAAAATGTGGGAGAATTTTCAATAGAAGTTCGTGAATTTGTACTATCTGATACTGATCCCTTAGCAATAGAAATACATTACAAATCGCTTGTTGAGCATATAGACTATTTGGCACCGAGAATTCTAGTGGAAATTAGTTCAAGGTCGTTAAGAGACCCATTTGAAAAGAAGGGTATCATCTCTTTCATTGGTGCAAAGTACAATGGACAACCTTTTGCTGATGAAATAATTTATATACCAACAGTCCTCCCCACAAGAACATTTTTAGAAAAACTTTTTCTTTTACATGAAGAGTTTCAAAAGCCTGAAAATAGAGAAATATTTAGTGAACGAATGACAAGGCATCTATATGATATTTCTAGGTTGATGGATACTCCATTTGGAGAAAGTGCTTTAATTGACAGTCATTTATACTCCAATATCATTCAACATCGCAAAATTTTTACTAAAGTATCTTGGGTAGATTATTCCAAACACGCTAAAAGAACATTGGATTTTATACCGCCTGATCGGGCAATGAAGGATTGGGAAAGGGATTATGTGGCAATGCAAGAAAGTATGTTTTATGGAAAAACAGAACCATTCGACGAACTAATGAATAAATTGAGAGGTTTAAGAGATAGGATTAACAAAATGGAAAGCTAGTAGTTTAATTTTCTCAGATATACGGAAATTGCGCACAATACATTTGGTCCATAATTTTTCTTATCATGAATTGAGAAATCAGTGTTTCTGTAACTTTTTATTTTCCAAGCCTGCGGAAGTCGAAAATCCCTTCCGATCCAATCCTCCCTACGCGGACATACTACGACAGTCCGCATGGGAAGTTTTTCCGTTCTGGCCTGCCGCCATAGGTAGGTTTTTTCGACCTCCTCTGGCGCACGAAAGAACAAACGGCGAAGGGCCGCTTGACCTTTCTTCTCCCTACCCACAAAATCTGGTAAATCGCTATCCATTTTTTGAACCATAACATCGAAAATGTAAAAAGGTCTAAATTCTTTTAATTATCTTGAAATCAGCTTTTTGTAAAATGGAAAAGATAATCGAAAATATCGCCAATTGGTTGGTCGCCTTGAAGGTGAGAAAAGACAAAATTCACCAGAACTTTAATGCCTTTATGAGAAGAGGTTATAATGGACTGATTTTTGGGCTTATTCTTTTTGGAATACTTATGGTCTACTTTTCGTTCGATCTTTATGAAACCTACGAAAACCTTTGGTTGGCATTGCTTCCGATATGGTTTTTCGTGATTTTAATATTTGGTATTTTGGTATCTGATGCTTATAAAGAGAAAGTGAAGTACCAAAGCCGAAGTTCACGAATGAAACTAGTCGGTTTCAATATGGATTTCAATGAGCGTGTCCTTAGAAGGATCTATGGTTCCTTGACCCAATATGAATATCTGGACGAGAACTTAACAAGCTTCTCCAATTTTTATGAAGTTATGGTTCTGGATTTTGAGGACCACGATTCGGTGCTGCATTTTAACTGTACCCAACCGCAATTAAAATATATTCTGGATAAGTTCAAACAACTTAAAAAGGGGATTAGCTTAAAATCCTTTGAGAGATCCCAAAAAATTTACCATAAGGGTAACTTGATATCAGCGGAGATACTTTCAAAAAAGTACAATGAGTTTCCTCCCAATCATGAATTTGAACAACAGATAGATTCATTCTTCCATTTCTTGGGGGATATTTGAATATTTTATGGGGTAGATTTCCCCTTTTTTTTCTTTTCACCCGCTTGCATCTCCTTTCTTTGCTTCGAACATTTGTAACACAGGTAGACCGCACTGCGGCTATTTTAAAGCGAGAATTATGGAAATAGAAAATGACATGGTAGATCTCTTAAGGGATATCAAGGGACTTCTTTCGCATCAAAAAAAAGTGATGAACGTAGATGATCTTGTTGCCTACACGGGACTCTCCAAAAGCAAGATTTACAAACTGACCCAGTTACGATTAATCCCCATGGGAGGTAACAAACACATCCGCCAAAAATTCTTTGATAAGGATATTATTGATGCTTGGTTAATGGGCGAACCTAATTTATCAGATGACTATTTGGATCGGGAATTTAATAAGCACTTACCACGAAAAAAGAAGTAGTAGTTCTGTAAATACACGCTAATTAGTAGTAGCGCTAATAAGTAAGAAGTATGTGGATAGGTAGAAAATGATGAAACGGAATGTAGCCGTAAAAAATCCGATTGAGTGAGAATTCAAGATGTGTCATTGTCATGACAAATCTTGCTTTTGCTCCCGATGGGTCGCAAAAGAATAGGAACCAATAACTTGATTTTCGATATAAGATGATGGATGGAGTTTCAATGGGTATTTTATAAAGGGTTAGAGGGTAAGGATTCAGAAATGCAAAAATGAAGAACGAGTTTGTACAGTTTAGATGTTCTATTTATGAGAAGAAATTGCTAAGGGTCAAGGCCGATAGGAGTGGACTTTCCATAAGTGAATATTGTCGTCGTGCGGCTTTTGATGACCGGATAATAGAACGTTTGACCCAAGAACAAATAGAGATGTTCAAGATGCTGTCTAGGTATGAAACAAATTTTAAGCTAATCGGGAATATGTTCCGGAAACGCAATCCGAAATTGGCAGATGAAGTAGTTCAATTGGCCAGTGAGATACGACGACATCTTTTATCCTTTAGGAAATGATAGGCATGGGAAAATCCATATCGCATACCGGAGCTTCCATGGGTTATGGTTGGAACGGGGAGAAGGAGGCGGAAGTCGTCTACCGCGAACATTTGTCGGGAGACAATCCTAGGGACATCACTCAGGAGTTCAAGGTCATCCAGCAGCAAAACCATCTTTGCCAAAAGAATACCTTGAGTTTTGTACTCAGCCCAACAATTGAAGATGGGCAGGGAATGATCAACGAAAATCTGAATGAAATTGTTGAAAGGTTCCTTAAGGAAATGAAACTACAGGAACACCAGGCCATCGGCTTTGTGCATAGGGATAAGGAACATACCCATGTACACGTATATGTAAACCGTATCGATTTCAATGGGAATGCCTACAAGGATAGTTTTATAGGAAAACGGAGCCAACAGGCGGCGGAAAAAGTGGCCAAGCAAATGGGCCTGACCACGGTAAAAGAAGTGCAGCAGGAAAAACTGAACCAGATTCAACAGGTCAGAGCGGAAATCAAACGGATACACGATAAGGTTATGGAAAAGGACAAACCAAAAAACTTTGATAAGTACATCAACGATATGGCCAAGAACGGTGTGGAGGTGATTCCCAGTATCAATAAGCAAAACCAACTCCAAGGTTTCCGATTTGAATACAAGGGGCATAATTTAAAGGGGAGCGAAGTACATCGCTCCATGTCCATGGGAAACATAGCTGGAAATATGGGATGGGATAAAAATGTAGCCCAAAAGATGGCTAAAGAAAATAGGATAAAACTACTGGGCAAGCCCGTTGGGCTATCACCTAACCTGGCGGCAACTATTGCCAAAAAGGTGGTAACTATTGCGATTAAGAAATCAATTGGACTGGGAATGGAAATATAATATCATGGCAAAACTGGACGAAATTATGGAAGTGCTTACCCAAGAAATATCCGGGTTCAACAACTCCATTGGTAAACTGGAAGAACTATCCACAAAATTTGACGACTTAAAAATAACAGCGGACACTTCTCATTTGGAGTTTCAACTAAAAGATTTTTTAAGGCTGCAAAAGATCAACTTGGAATTTTATAATAAGCGGATGGATGAAGTCTTGAAAAATATAGAAAAATCTAGATGGACACCAAAATGGGAGATGTTGATACTATACCTTTTCATAATAATGAACACTTCGGCATTTGGCTACATGGGCTATTATTTTATCAACTATGAACGGAAAAAAAAGGCTGAGGTTTTAAAAGTAAAAAAGGAAAGTTTGGGTAGGGCAAGAGGCTATTTTGAAGACCATCCGATCATCTATAAGGATTTTGAAAAGTGGGTCCAAAAGCAGGATAGTGTTCTAAATCCGGAGTAAGGTTGCGCCCTAATTCGATTTTACTTTACGCTTATCATCCCGAACGCTATAAAATCGAATTAGGATCCCCGCGCAGTTAAGTTATGGTAAGATTTAGGGACCATGCTCAAGGTATTATTTTAATCCCTCCCTCAATTTTTCCTCTCTATAATAAAGATTGAGGTCGTCCAAAAGTGCCTCTTCCCCTTGCGGTAATAACCTATTGGCAATTGTAAGTGCCTGACGAATATATTCCTTTTCATATCTGTCATTGATGTTATCGTACAATTCCGGGTCGATTGTCTTCATGGCCAGGTAGAGCATGGCTCGGACGGTCAACATCAAATCTACATGATTATCTACATAAAAGAGACTTACTTCATATTTATTATTAAAGAACGGGTGGGGCCTTAAGGTAGGGTGGTGGTCCAGTGCCTGATGTTTTAAGCTATTGATCAGTTTTTCTTCGTTTGGGTTCATAGTTCATATTTATTCAGATGATTTTGTTTTGGCATTGTTCAAACGGTTCAGCTTTTCGGTTACGTAGTCCATAAAATCCATTTGACTATGCGGAAGTATATTTAGGACCAATTCCAGCACCCTGCTAACGCTGTCATGTTTGGTTACATTTTGATTGTTTGGAGACAATAGCATTCCGTTCCCGTCCAGAGCAAATACACATACTTCAAGAAGGCTCGCTATGTTCAACAGCAGATCATTGTTGTCCCTTACCTCTATGGATACCTTAAAATTTTCAGATGAATAACCAGAATCCTGTTTTAATAAACCAACTAGATTTTGGTGCAGTTTGTGAATGTCGTTCAGGGTCTTTAATTTTTTCTTTTTCATAGGCTGTATTTTTAGGGTTGTCATTTAGTTTCCATATTCGGTAAAATATGCCGGATCTTATCAAGGAATTCCATTTCCTCATAGGGTATCATATTGAGTATATACCCGAGTACTTCACGAATGTTCTGTTCGGGTTCTGGAACGACACTATTTGGGGTGCGTTCCGCATCCAATGCCGTGATGCATACCTTTAATAAACTGGAAATCATAAAGGAGGTTTCCAGATAGCCATCGGTGATAAGGTTTATGGTATAGAGTTCCTTTTTGGAGGGGTAGCGTTTTAAAGTATGGAAATGTTCTTTGGCCAATTCGCTTATTTTATCCAAGATGCTTTTTTCCTCCGATTCCCGACTTTCCACTTGAGAAGTACTCTCCTTAACAAACGTGTTTTCTTTGATTGGATCTCGATTTTCCAAATACTTTCGGCATTCTGTATTAATTATGTTTTGTTCTGATTTACTGATTTCGTGGCCCATAATACATAGTGTGTTAGAATCATTAATATATCTTTAGATTATCTAATCAAATCTATAGATAATCTATTGAAATTCCAAACAAAATTTTAGATATTCTATATTTTTCATTAAGAAAAGTATATTTATGTAATCAAATTCAATAGATTTATGACTCCGTTAGGATTATTTTTAACCAAAAAATCGGTAAATCGCGCCATGGTCTCAAGACGAACAGGTATTAGTCAGGCTAGGCTTTCCCAATTAAGTTCTAATGAATCTACTAAACTTCGGGCGGATGAGCTCTATTTGATTGCCTTGGCAATAGACATTGATCCTTGTGAATTATTAAAGGAAGTATTTAAAGGACTTAAACTACCTAAAGAGTAAAGACTGTTGGCATATATTTTAATTGTTTTAAACCAATATAAGTATGCGGAATCAGAGTTTTAGAGATATACTAGATACTTCATATATTCAACGTACAGCATATGCATTCTGCTAAAATATAATTTTAAGTGGCTTGTAACAATTGAATAATTTGAATTGTATAGGAGGCAATTATAATCTATCCTTTAATATATTGATTAGCTTGCTGTGTTTTTCAGGGTTTGTTTCCTTTAGCTTTTGTAAGTTTTGCAATTTCCATTGCACAGCAGGAAATCCTTTAAAATTGTATAAACTCCAATCTGGAGTAACATTTTCAAAATTCAACAGAAAATCTTTATCGGCAGTAGTTAAACTTTTATGGATGTTTTGAATTAGTAAATTCCGGGTGGTTTCAAAATCATCATAGGTAAATGGTTCATTGCTCATTCCGTCGAATTGATTGGTCATTGCGGAACGCTGATCCAATAGGTTTGGGAACAACATTTCATATATAGGTCTCTTACTTGCTAAAAGGCAAAAAAGAAATCCTTTTTTTATTTCATCAGCAAACCCCTCATTTTCTAAAAGATATTTAACATCGAACAAATCCCTCGGGTGCTGACGGTCCAGTGCGGCGCATATTTTTCCTCCGTAGAGTTGTCCTATAGGTACCACATGAATGGAGCAAAACGCATCAAAAGCCGTTTGTGCTTTATGACACAATCCTATTTCTGTTACCGGTGCTATTATGCCTCGCATCGCTTGGCTTACTTCCAGTTTTATTTGGGCCTGATTATTGGTAATTAAAAGCTTGAGTTCTTTTTCTTTATGTGATATTCGAGCATTTGGTATAATAGTTTCAATATTGGATTTGATTCGCGCGAGTGCTTCTGAAATATGGACTAAGGAAGTATTCCTATCCTCAACTGGAATATATGTTAAATCAATATCCACTGAAAGTCGAGGCATTTCTCGAAGAAAGAGATTGATAGCAGTACCACCGTGAAGAGCAAAGTTATTTTCTTTTGCTACTTCGGGTAGTACACTTAACAGCAATGAAACTTGGGATTTATAATTCTCCATTGGCTAGTTCAACTGGAACAGTTATTTTATATTTTGGGTCATAAACACCATTCTTTACAATACTTCGTTTTCCACTTCCCAAATTTATTTTATCCATATTCAAGTGTTTTACCCAACTATGGTTGGCTTTTTCAGCTAGATACATAAATAGGCGGTTTACCTTGATGGAGGTACAGTTTTCCAGTAAATCTTGAACAAGATTGGGTCTTAGATTGTTTAATCCCTCCATTAGTTGGTAACACTCTACTAATTCTTGATGTTCTGGCGCTAAAAATAGGCACTCTAACATGGCCCTTGCGGCACTGGACACTTTTATTGAGTAGGTTTTTAGTTCTACTTCAACAAGGCCTATATTAGATGGTAGAAATGAAGAACTGTGATAATCCAATTTTACACCCCAGTCATGTTGTATACACCAGGTGGGCAGCTTTTCTTGTTGCCCACCAAAAAGTGTTACCTTATTTGGTGATAGTTCCAAATAATGGGATTTACCAAGTATGGATAGGGCTGTCTTGCCCGCAGGATGAATATACATCCCAGCTTGTACTTGAAGTGCATAGATTGCACCTTCATAACCGACCTTATCGCCCGAACGTATCATGGCACCGGTTCCGATTGAGGTAAACCAGTTGCTTTTTTTATACTTGTCAAGTAGCTGATTAGAAAACCCTCTTTGAGTTAGCCATGCGGTCAGATAAACTATTGAAGATGGCTTTGATTTTAGAAGAGAGTTTATTTTTTGTTCTTTTTTTAAACTCATGGTTGATAAAATTGATTTTTTTTAAACCAAAGTAAATATATAGTTTATTTTTTAAACTGTATGTAAACCATTGGTTTATGTAATATGTTTTTTTTAAACCAGATATTATTAAAAATTGATTTTTTTTAGCCACATTATAAAATCGGCTTAAGAGCTACTTTTGAATTAATAGGCCTCGGGAATATCCAAATAAATTAAAGGGCCTTTTACGAAGGCTAGTGGTATAGTAAAAATCATCAAAAGTCCTCTCTATGAAACCTTTAATTAATTAACTCATGCATATACATTAAATATTGCCTACAAGAATTTATAATAGTGACTAACTTACCATAAAAAACGTACTATCGAAATAGAGATGAACAAGCTGGTTTTATCAATATCAATTTGTGTCATAACGGATATTTTTTGAAAGTAAGGGGAAGGAAGAAAACTATTCAATTTTTGTGTATTGGCCTTCCTTTTCTATGATTTATATTCAGTCATAATAATGGAGCTACTTGCTAACATAATTTTAAAACGTCATTTCAATCTGAGCTTTAGAATACGATTTACCCTTACTTTGTTACAAAAAATTAAAAAAATTACCCTGACTTTGTTACAATAAATTGAAAGGGTTACGCTTTCACTGTTATAAATAATAGTGGAATTTTTCCTGTAAGCTCAATTTATGATATGATTACTCATTGATTCTTGAAAATAATTCTATTTAAAAAAGAGTATTAATATCCCCATAATTGCCATATTTGGGGAAAATATTACCCATTATGAAAAATAAGAGAGCTGTCCTTTTTCCAAAATACCAGAGGACAATGGGGCAATTAGGAGAGAATATAAAGCTTGCGCGTAAACGAAGAAAGCTTACCACTATTCAGGTATCCGAACGGGCAGGTATAGATAGAAAGACTTTGTATCAGATAGAAAAGGGGAATTCAAAGGTAGCGATTGGTTCATACTTTAATGTTCTGATTGCACTTGGTTTGCAAGATGATTTTTTAAAGTTGGCAACAGATGATGTATTCGGAAGAAAACTTCAGGACTTAGATTTATTATAACAGGGAAGAATGGCACAAGGTAAATTTGATATATCCGTTTATGCACATTGGCGGGGAATGCCAGAAGCTAAGATGATAGGTGTTCTTGTGGCCCATTATGCCAAGCGAAAAAAAGACGTTAGCTTCGAATATGATAAAGGTTGGATAAAATCAGAACAACAATTAATGGCAGCGGCATTTATGGATGGCTAGTTGTTGTACAAGTTAAGTATGTCGATAAAACTCAAATATTTTGACATATGCAGCATATATGTCGTTGGTATGGACATCTCGCCGTATTACATACATGGCCAAAAGTGTCCCATAAAAGCTCAATTAACCAAACTACTAAATTTTACCTAGTTTTAATAAATGAACGATTTATAGCACAAATATTTTATCTCTATCTTCATAAAGCAAATTTGAAAGTTCAAATACAAGGACATACCCGGTGAAAAAAAAGTTCGTCTTTGAATTAATTCATAATTGTACGGTTTTTGTAACTTTACTTTAAAATGATAATATGGGCACAGCAGAATTGAACAATACTAAAAAGGAGCTTGTTGGATGGATCCAATCTTTAACCGATGATTCTATTTTAAGTCTGCTTAGTTCCGTTAAATTATCCAGTGAGGGCAAATCCATCGACTGGTGGGAAGAACTTACAGAAAGTGATAGGGTTAATATTCTAAGTGGTATCAGAGATTATCAACAAGGTGAAACCATGAAATCCAATGAATTCTGGAACGGTTTGACCAATGGATAAACCTTACAGGGTAGAATGGACAAAAAGGTCTCTGATAAACGCCATTGCCATTAAAAATTACCTTATTCAAAAGTTCACTGTCAAGGAGGTCGTTAAATTTGAAAGATTGCTTCGGCAATTTGAATTAACGGTATCTAATTTCCCTACATTATATCCTGAATCAAAAAGTCAAAAACTTTTAAGGCGAGCGGTCATTCACAAAAACACAACTGTTTATTACATTTTCAATAAAGGCAAAGTGACGGTTGTAGCTATGAAGGATAATAGGAAAGAGAAGGCCGATAGATAACCATGGTTAAAGATAAGACACTAGTGTCATGATTTTTAATAGCTTAATAGTTAGGGTAGTTCTTAATTCCTTTTCCTGGTTCTGTAAAAAGAACTTTAATTGGGATCATTTTTTAATTTGAGCATTACTATTGGTGGGTATCTTTGCTAAAAATGAAGACACCTAGCTAATCTTGGAGTTTTCTATATTTGATGATATCTGATTTTCTTTGTAATTTTAACTCGTAAATAACACATAATCAATACGTTCTTGAGCTATTTATAAATCGAGTGTCCTTAAAGGGATTTGATTTTGATAAGTACATGCAAAATACTGATAATCAATCATTTGTAACAAGTAGTTGTATTCTGTCATCCCGACCAAGCGGAAAAGTGATTTGCGAAAGCAGATCACTTTTTGATTTTCAGTGAGAGCCTATAATGTTGGTTTGAGTCCGACCATTCTTTCAGAGCTCCAAGGTCCATTTAATATTTGGTATTGGGTTCTAAGTCAATATCTATCATATGCAACAGCTTAAAACCGGGTTGTTTTGTCCCTACACGGTCTAATGGTTCTAAATCGATGATTTCTTTTTCCTTAAATACCTTATATGCTGCTGGCTTTGTAAATCTGCCGCGATAGGAATCTTAGTATACATGCAGCTCCTTAAATCTTAAGCCGACGTACAATTGCTCATGAAAATTGGGAAGGTATTCCTTGAATTTTGCCATTTGCTCTTCCGACAGCTTCGCAAAATATTGAGCATACATTTATTAAATATGGGCCCTGTTAATTTGGTAAAGGCTACGTCATATGGCGTAGCAAAGTTATTTAGGTTACCCAAAACCATAATTTGATTTGTTTTAAGACTGTAAGTAAACCTTACAGCTCCATTTTCTAGTGCCGTTGTATTTTATTGAGCGCTCACCATGCCCACCAGAGCGACAGCAAATAGTGTAAAATAAAAGGGAGTAGAATTAATTCCACTCCCTTTTTCAATCTAACCTAAATTAATTCTCTAGCTTAATAACCAGGGTTTTGGGTAGTAAGTGCGTTGCCGCTTTCGTCTTTGCCTCCAGCATCGATTTGAGATTGCGGTATTGGCATATATTCATGCTTGCCTACAACAAACGTAGCACCGGTTAAAAAGCCTCTGGCTATCTGTTCCTTTGCTAAATAGGTGTTTATAACATCTGCTGCTATACCCCACCTTACTAAATCAAAAAAGCGATGACCTTCGTGTGCCATTTCCAAACGACGTTCCGTTCTTAAGGCTATTGTAGCTTCTTCTTTTGAAGTAAAAGGATCATCATAGGTGTCGATCAAATAGTTGGCTGCATTTGCAGTGCCTTCGAGGTTTTGAATGTAACTACCTGTTTTTGCACGCTCCCTTATCATATTTATATAAGTTCTTCCTTCTTCCAAATTCTCCAATTCTATTTCTGCTTCTGCTTTCCAAAGCAAAACATCGGCATATCTAATAATGCTATAGTTGGCAGCTGTTACATAAGGCCAAGATTGCAAATAAGCGGGATGATTTGCTGAGATCACTCTTTTCTTAGGGCTATATGGGCCATAAGTAGCTAGATCCCTGGCCCAACTTTCTTCATAGTTGATCTCTAAATCTTTGTAAGGAATCCCTGGTCGACCGATGGTAACATCCAACCTTGGGTCAACATTATCGGTTTCGGTAACATCATCATTTCCAATTATAGGCATTCCTTCAACATCTGTTTTATACGCATTTACCAAATTTTGGGAAGGACGTAAAAAGCCATATGCTGCATATCTTGGACCACCGGGAGGCATTAAACGATCACCTATAGACCCATTATAATTACTGGGTGAACCATCATTTATTGAATATTGAATAGCAAAAACAACTTCTTCACCATTGTCGTTTTCAGGAATAAATATTTCACTGAAATTAGGGGTTAAACTATAACCTCCTTTAGAAATAACTTCGTCTGCGGCATCACTGGCCAACTGCCATTCTCCCTGGTATAAATATGTTTTACTCAAGTATGCCCATGCAGCGTATTTGGTTGGTCTTCCTGGATCTGCCTGAGTTTCTGGTAATACGGCAATGGCTGCATTAAAATCATCCTCTATTTTTGTCCAAATTTCTTCAGGAGTAATTTGGGTGTTCGATAGGTAATTTCCATCCTCATCCGTATAGGAGATTCTATTGTAAAGTTTTTTAAGTTCAAAGTAAAAATGACCTCTTAAAAAACGCATTTCGGCAACGCGTTGCGTTTTGGTAGCCTCATCAAATTCGGTAGTATTTTTTAAGGCTTTTAAAACGGTATTTGCACGATAAACCCCTTCATAAAGTACACTCCATTTTTGAACAACATCTATAATTTGTCCGTCAATATTGTAAATCTCCATTCTGTGAATTTGGTTTTGGTCACCTGTACCGCCACCACCTTTATAGGCATCATCAGAAAGCACATCTCCAAAACTCCAGTTGGATGCTGGCGAGTTAAATGCGTTGGAGGCTTCATTACCTTGTCCATTTAATATGCTGTAAGCAGAGATTACCAAAGATTCTATGTTTTCGGGTAATTCAACCTGATCGTCCGTTAGCTCTCCAAATGGTTCTTTTTCCAAGAACTCATCGCTACAAGAGGCTAGTAACCCAATTAAGGCAAATAATATGATTATATTTTTCATTTTGTTATTTTTTTTAAAAGTTGAAATTAAGACCTAATGTAAATGTCTGTGAACTTGGGTAAATACCTCTGTCTACACCAATATCCAAGTTACGGTCATCGGAATCGTAATTCTGTAATCCAATTTCTGGATCCAATCCTTCATATCCTGTAATGGTAAATAAATTGTAGGCTTCCAAATAAACTCTAATACGCGAAGCTTTTATTTTTTCAGCTACATTCTCTGGAAGGGTATACCCCAATTGAAAAGTTTTTAAGCGTAAAAATGAACCGTCCTGTACATAATAAGAAGAAGGTCTAATATTGTTATTAGGGTCATTTAAAGAAACTCTAGCCAAATCGGTATTTGTATTTTGTGGTGTCCACGCATTTAGAATACGATCATTCTTATTGTAGTTGGCCAAGTTGAAAAAATCAGTATAGTATCGCGACAAATCATAAATATCATTTCCTTGCGAACCTTGAAAGAACAATGTTAAATCCAATGCTTTGTAATTGGCCGTAAAGTTAATGCCATAGGTGAAATCTGCGTGTGGAGAACCTATAAAAGTACGATCGCGATCATCAATAACATTATCGTTGTTGATGTCCTTAAATCTATAATCCCCAGCAACGGCACTCGATTGATTACTAGAGGCCGCTTCTGCATCGGAAGCAAAAATACCTTCTACTACATGACCATAGAACGAAGCTATTGGTTGTCCAACTGCAGTTCTTGAGGTACTCTGGTCAAAATTTACGCTATGTAAAACCCCAGGGTCTGTTTCTATGAAATTAATACCTTCTCCTAAAGACAATAATTCATTATCAATAACAGAGAAATTAACGCCTATATTAAAGTTAAAGTCCTTTGCACGGTCACTTTGATAATCTGCGGTAAACTCAAAACCTTTGTTTTCCATCTCGCCCACATTCTGCCATTGACCGCTATTTGAAAAACCTGCTTGATCTGGTGCCAAGGTTTTAAACAATAATAAATCTTCTGTGTTTTTATAAAAGTAGTCCGCAGAAAAAGTCAGGGCATCATTGAGAAAGCCAAAATCCAACCCAATATTGGTCTGTGTAGTTGTTTCCCATTTTAAATCGGGATTCGCAATTCTGGATAATGTAAAACCAGTTTGTGTGCTATTTTGAGCTCCATCAATGGCGTAATTGGAATAGTACGGATTACTACTATATCCAGATAGTGTTTGGTAAGCAGGGATGTCCTGATTACCTGTTACACCCCATCCGGCACGTAATTTTAAGTTGGATAAAACCCCTTCATTATTAAAGAAGTTTTCTTCGGATATTTTCCAGCCCGCTGATAGTGCAGGAAAAGTACCCCATCTATTATTTAACAATTTAGAAGTACCATCACGTCTCAAGGTAGCAGAAAACAAATATTTATTATCGTAGGTATAATTTAATTTACCGAAATACGAGAATAAGGAGTACTCTATTTTATCACCGCTATTCGTTTGTGTGCCTTGGTCACCTGCATTTAATATTCTAATGTTTAGTTCATTGGTAGGAAGATCATCAATAGAAGCGGTTGTAACTTCATATAGATTTTCTATGCTTTCAATCCCGACTAAGGCACTAAAATTATGTTTGTCGGCAAAAGTTTTTGTGTAATTCAAGGTATTCGACCAAACCCAGTCGAACTGCTTGTTATTTCTGACAGATAAACTATTGATTACTCGCTGAGGATTTGGCTCCTTGTAAGTAGGACTAAATGATGTTCTGTCTGATGTAGTATAATTAAGCCCAAAATTAGTTTTGAATTTTAAGTCTTCAAAAAGTTGAATTTCGGTAAATACATTACCAAATACACGTACCCTATTTTCAATATTATCTTTATTTCGGTATAAATTACCCAATGGATTTTGGGTATCCGATAATGGGTAACCGGTGAATTCTCCATTAATATCATAAACTGGAGCAATACTTGGAATTCTGAAGGCGTCGTAAACGGCATTGCCCAACAATGAATTAGTACTGGTGCCAACACTTTTGGAGTAGGCAACGGTTAGGTTTTCGCCTATTGTTACAACATCATTAAACAATTTGTAGTCCGAATTTAAACGTGCGGTAATTCTACTAAAATCGGTGTATTTCAAGGTGCCTTCTTGATCAAAATAGCCTAAAGAAAACATACTATGCGACTTTTCACCTCCTTTGGCCAAACTTAGGTTGTAAGATTGAATAATGGCTGGATCAAAAATTTCGCCGACCCAATCCGTGTTGGCGGAAGGAATTGTATTTTCAGCATCCAAAAAATCAGGAATTACCGGTGTAGCACCGTTGCCGTATATGGCATGGGCAGGTGTTATTCCATCATTGGCAAAACCTTGCCAATATACATTCCCATAATTCTCAGCACTTAAATTATTTGGCAAATTAGTAGTATTCTGAATACCGGAATGCATGTTGATGGAAACTTTTGTTTCGTCAGATTTTCCTTTTTTTGTAGTAATGATCACAACACCATTTGCGGCCCTAGAACCGTAGATACTCGAAGATGATGCATCTTTTAATACTTGAAGGGACTCAATATCGTTAGGGTTGATAAGATTGATACCTGAAGTTGTAGGCACACCATCTATTACATAAAGAGGATCGTTATTACGTATGGTACTATAACCTCTAATTCTAAGGCTGCTTGGGCCACCAGGAGAGGCCGAGCTTACCACGTTAACACCAGAAACCTGGCCCTGTAACATATTGTCGACACTAGCAACAGGCTGGCTTACAACACCATCCATATCAACAATAGCGACGGCTCCAGTTAGATCACTTTTTCTTTCTGATGTATATCCTGTAACTACTACCTCGGATAATGCAGCGGCATTCTCCAATAAAGTTACAGAGATATTAGCCTCTCCGTTTAAGCTGACTTCTTGTGTAGTAAAACCTATATATGAAATGACCAAAACGGCATTTTCATCGGATACATCTATGGAGAAATTACCATCAAAATCAGTTGTAGTTCCGTTAGTGGTACCTTTTTCCATAATACTTGCACCTGGGAGCGGCTCTCCTAAATTATCTATAATGGTACCTGATACTGTTTGTTGATACGCGCTATATTCAGCGTTTATAATATCGTTGTTTACATGTGCATAACTGTTGGAATACAGCGCAACGAATACTAGTAAAAACAACGAACCAATCTTTGTTCTTTGCGATTTTGAATACGAACATTTAATGTTCTGTCGAGGGTTTAGCATAATAAAAATAATAGAGTTTTGAATTTGTTTTTTTGTTTTGAATGTTATACTTCGCTGCCATATACTTCAGTTGTGTACTAATAAGTATAAAGGGCAAAAAGTACTTTGGGGTCCCAGTTTATCTGGAGAGTTTCACGTCATATTTAGCTCATTTAATTTTCAGGGTTTTTTTAAAAGCGCAAAATTGAAAATTTAAATGCGGGTTAAAAAGGACATTGTTATTGTTAAAGAAAGCTTAATAAATACATTATTAAGATTTAATATAGGAAGTGGTGGAATTAGACAAGCTTCACTTATTGGTGGGTTTGGTCTAGTGTAAATTCAGTAGAGAAATGGGTGCTATGAACTGTTAAATCAAGTTAATAGGGAGGCTGTAGCCCTTTGTCTGGTAGGCAGTCTAAATCTTAGCTGTAAAAAATGAAAATAAACATTAGCTTAACATTGGCATCGAGTTTTAAGATTTATGGGATCAAAATGTGAGGAAGCAAGGGAAATTTGGAGAAGTTGCTTTCTGCTATATCAATTGATTCCATGCCGTGTTAGAGATCGGCTAAGCCCTATGAATATATCTTCTTGATGGCATTAACATATATCCTCCCTGTTAACAGCCCGACTGTTTGGCTTAATGCCATACCCAAATTTTTCGGCATAGTTATAGGTGAACTCGGCCCCAAAGAATAGGATAAGACAGGAGTAGGAAACCCATAAGAGAATTAATACAATGGTACCAGCTGCCCCGTAGGTAGACCCTGGTTCTGCCAGTCCGAAATAATATCCCAGAGCCGATTTTCCCAATACGAATAGAAGTGCCGTTAAAACTGCGCCTATCTTAACCGAAGGCCATTTTACCTTGGCATCTGGAAGGTATTTGAACATAAGGCCAAAAAGTACCGATATAATGGCAATGGAAATTAGAAAATCAATGGTATAGGCAGCATAGAGCAGCACATCGGGAAGAACCTCCCGTATAAAATCGTTCAGAACGGATATGGCGGCCGTGACCATAAAACTGATGAGCAATAGAAAGCCGATTGCTAGGATGAAGGCAAAACTTAACACACGGTCTATGATCACTTTTTTTATTTTGGCCTGTGGGTCCGGTTTAATTCTCCAAATGGCATTCAATGAAATTTTTAAATGATAGACTACCCCGGTAGCTGCAAAAAGAAGTATGCCGATACCGATAATGGAAGATAAGGTACTTTTTTCTACGCTCTGCGTTTCCTCTATCATGGCCTGAATGGAGGTTGCAGCATCACTACCAAGGGCCATTGAAAATTCATCTGTAAGTTTTCCCTGTACTATTTCCGTTCCCCACACTGCCCCCACAAGATTTACAATAATCACCAAAAGGGCGGGCAGGGAGAGAATGGCGTAATAGGCCACAACCGCACTGGACCTAAAAGGGTCGTTGGACAACCATGACTTATAGGTGTCAACGATTAAACCAGGTAAGGCTTTTAAGGAAAATTGTCTGCTCTTATCTTTGCTCATGCTTATTTTAATTTCTACTGAAACTGCGGAGTAATCAACTTAATTCAAAGGGCAAATTTACCTTGACTTAAACCCATATATTTTTAACCCCGTTCCAATGGTGTTGCAACTTCTTTTTAAACGTGGATAATGAAGTTGCCGGCCGTTAGGTTGCGATTATCATAGGTATAGGTTTTGATGCATTTGTACAACAAGGTTTTAAGTTGGTTGAAGGAGCTGGGTTTTTTTAGATAGCAATTGGCCCCCATTTCCCGATATTTTCCAACTTCTTTTTTTTCGAAGCTTGTAGAATAGATAATGACCGGTATGGAGCTGATACGCTCTGTTTCCCGAATTTTTGCTAAGCAATCCGCCCCGTCCATCAGCGGCATATTTATATCCAGAAAGATTATATCCGGCAATGGTGTTTCCTTTACCACGAGCCTTCCCACAAGATATATGCCATCCCGGAAATTATAGATTTCACAGTTAATGGGCAATTCTGCCAATGCATCGGAGAAAAGTATTCTGTCCTCTTCGTCATCGTCGGCAAGATAAATTTTTATTTTTTTGCTTTCCTTGGTCATTGGTTTGGGTGGCATATTCAAAAATGATGTATTCAAGATAAAGCATTTTATTCAATCTTAAAACCGTAATAGTCAATGAATTAAAAATTTATGCTTTGGCGTTATTTTTTCGGTATTGAAAAGGTCCCAATGCCCCATTGGTATAACAAATTATGGTCTACCCTTTATTCGCGGCAATATTAAATCTGATAGCGCAGCCCAAATTGCTATTTTTTAAATATGTTGAAGGTGAACTAAAAAAATAAAAGAAATGAATGTACAAGCGTATTTGGCATTTTCGGGAGACTGCCTGAAGGCAATGAATTTCTATGCCGATTGTTTTAATGCCGAGATTACCAATAAACAAACTTATGAAGATTCCAAGGTGGATATTCCAGAATCGTATAGGCGCAACTTGCAACATGCCGAGTTAAAAGGTAAGGAAATCCACTTAATGGCCTATGATGCTGCCCCGGATACACCGCTAAACAATGGAAATAAAATTCACTTTGCCATAGACATGGAAAATAGGGACAAAGCCAAGGAATTGTTCAGTAAGCTCTCCAGTGGGGGTCAGGTGAATCACAACTTTAGCGAAAAAGAATGGGGAGCCATGTATGGCCGTTGCACCGATAAATTTGGAATTCATTGGATGGTAAATTGCGACCTGCAATAGAAGGGCGTACTAAAAAAAACGGTAATCAATCCGATTATATTTTTCCTTTAAAAATAGTCTGGTATATGAAAAAAGAAGAATTATTGGCGAAAGAATTGTTCAATGTGTATGCAATTGGCAAATAGGTAAGCCGTTACTTTGATGAAAGTGAAACTGGTTTTCTTTCCAAAAGAGTCCTAAAGATTCTAATTCAATATGTGAGGTTCTGCAAAACCAATAAAGAGCTGGTCCCCAAAACTTTAAGGAATTTGGACATTAACCCCGGAAATTCCACCGTTTCCATTGTACGGGAGATTACGGAAAACCTTCAAACAATTGCTACCCGGAAGGGGTGTGGCAATGAGCTAAGGAAGCTGGGATATACCATGTCATTGAACCGTTTTATAAGCTACCCTGAGGCAAATATTGATAATCTCGATTCTTGGAAGCATGTTACGGTGTAAAATCAACGTTTATTTTATAATTGAATGGGGTCCATTTGTATTAAATCCTTCTAGTGAGGATTAATAAAATATTGCATGGAGTTAATTTTCATATCGATAGCGATATGGTTTATTTTTTTTCTTAACTAAATTAGTTACTAAGTGAAGGGGGGCATCAACAGAATAATCAGGATATTATTTTGAAATGGACTATTGTATTCTTTATGCTGACTATTATAGCTGCTATTTTCGGTTTTGAGGTATTTCAACTCCTGTGGGCACCATAGCTAAAGGTTCTTTTCTTCGTTTACTTGTTAAGGGTAATTTATTATCAACCTAAAGCCTTATTTAAATGGATGCACAATCATTAAGAACCAGAGCTTTTATAGAGACTTATAAATTGATGCGATCCAAAAAAGGTGTGTTCAATTTGGGTACTGATTTTGAAAATACCCAAACCCCGGATATACAACCTTGCAAATTGGAGTATGATGTAGTTATGCCCCAGGCCAAAAACACCTTTTTAACGACATACGATCCACTTGAGAGTATATATTGATTGCCACTTGTAGTTGCGACAGGAGAACAGTCTAAGACCCAAAATGCTACAACGCCCTTTTTGCTGTACAGTGCAATCTTAAAATTGCAATAATTCTAAATTGTTAGCGGAATGAAACTAATATCCATTTTCGTCCACAGGAGGTTAATGGTGCAGCATATTTTAAGCCTCGATTGCATTAATAAATTTAGCTATTGAATTACGTCCCGTTAATGGATTGGAATAACTTTAGATAGTTTGGAATCATATGGGCAGCCTCAGCTGAATATTTTATTCTGGACTTAAATTTTAATAACTAAAACATTAAATTATGAGAAGCATACTTTGGTTGGTCGCTGTTATCTGTATTGTTATTTGGCTCTTGGGTTTCTTCGGTATAGTTGCCGGTATGGGAACCACTAATCTGATTCATATTCTTTTGGTAATCGCCATTATTGCCGTACTTTACAATATTATATCGGGCCGTAAGCCTCTTTAAAATTTTATTATATATTAGATAGTAGCACTATATCCTTATAGGTGAGTTCCCAATTGGATATCCAATAATACTGAAAGGCTAAGGTGGAGACCAAGCTGGGGAAACGCTAGATTATGTATTTATAGAAATCGTAAGCTTGCGATTTGTTTTTGAATGTACTATACTGTAGGATTATTCAATACCCATAGATAATAAGGGTATTTGCTTAAATGATCAACTAGTAGATAATTACGATATAAAATCACTTTCCAACATAAATTGGCCCTATTTAATCTGGCAATAGAACTATGACGCAAATCAATCCCAAAGTAATCCGACAGGTATTTATCTTACTGCTCATAATTATGCTGGGAGGACTTATTTTTCAGGCGATTCTTCCTTATTTTTCTGGGGTTTTAGGGGCAATAACGATATATGTGCTTTTGCGCAGGCCAATGGAAAAACTTGTTGAAAAGGGATGGCATCCCAATCTAGCCGCTATTATCCTGCTCATAGGGTCTTTCGTATGTATTTTATTGCCCATTTCAGGAATTGTGCTTATGCTGGGGAACAAGGTAGAGAGTGCCGTTCAAAATTCCGAAAAGGTGATTTCTGCCGTGGAAAACCAAATGGAAAAATGGGAAAACATGTTTGGATATGATTTTACATCCCAAATAGATGCAGGAGCCGTATCTACATGGTTGTCCAATAACCTTCAGGGCTTTGCCGGTGGAACCTTCAATATTTTTATTGCCGTCGCCATTATGTATTTCATGCTTTTTTATATGCTTACCAATCGTAGGGAATTGCGGGAATCTTTATTTGAGTACATTCCAATAAGCAAGGAAAATTTAAAAATAATAGGAGAGGAAGTTAGGGCTATGGTACGTTCCAATGCCCTTGGTATTCCACTAGTGGCCATGGCGCAAGGAATTATTGCGTTGATAGGGTTTTTGGTATTTGGGGTTCAAGCCCCCTTCTTCTGGGCGGTTATCGTTACCATTGGTTCTATGATTCCCTTTGTAGGTTCTTTGTTGGGAATCGTTCCAGTCTTTATATTGTCGCTCTCCGGAGGTAATACTTTTCAAGCATGGGGAATTTTACTGTACGGTTTTATTGTGGTAGGGGCTACGGATAACCTATTTCGACTTTTTGTTCTTAAAAAATTGGACAATGTACATCCGTTGATTACGCTGATCGGAGTAATTGTTGGAGTACCCATTTTTGGTTTTATTGGACTGATATTTGGTCCCCTTCTTATTAGTCTTTTCCTGATTATTGTACGAATGTATAAAAAGGAATACGCCAACGATAATAAGGAAAGGCTTTGATTTTCAATATAATTAGGTCTTTTTAAAACAGTTGGCTTCTTATTTTCCAATTAGCCTTTTATTCGCGTTAGTGACCGCGGCGGCATCCCCGCAGCAAAGCAAGGGATTAAGCCAAGGGCACGACCGACGAAGGAGGGAACGCCCAAAATAATTTAGCGAAACCCTATGGTAATATAATTTGCACCGATTTTGAAATATGGATTCTTCCGATTATTATTAGTGAAACTCAATTTTGAGAAGTCAGTAAGACGCACTGAAAATTGTAAGTTGAACTAATCCCGCCTTTTTCGGCGGGATCTAGGTTCAATACCTCGATCCTTGGGTCGATTCCTATTATAGGGTTCAGGGCCTGCCTTTGTCGGCCTTTAGATTTGTATTATAAATATAATCT
>Ga0208032_1000440_pt1 | contig 23775 bp, 19 predicted proteins | sample MalvirAntarct_66_FD_184254 | JGI IMG/M metagenome (GOLD analysis project Ga0208032, IMG submission 184254) | Marine viral communities from the Global Malaspina Expedition - Malaspina viral metaG Antarct_66 (SPAdes) (version 2) | ecosystem: Environmental > Aquatic > Marine > Oceanic | place: West... | reverse complement strand
GTATACTGGAGATTACTTAGGTGTCGTTAGATAATAATATAAATAGACAACTTACAGATATAAATGATAGTATATCACGGTTGATTGGAGATTTAAAATATGGCTTGGACTGATACACTTGCAAAAGTAGGTAGTTACGTAGTAGATAATGGAGGAGAACTAACTAAACTTGGTAAAATGGCTAGTCTTGGTGGTGGTATCCTTTTGAATAAAAGTGGTTTAGCTGATCCTAATATACCTACATCAGGGTATCAAGGTGGAATTCCTAACCTAGATTTTAATAGAGAGCAACTTCCGGTAGTTCCTAGAGATTACACACAAGATAATTTTGGGCGGGATCATTTTACTCGTGGTGAATTTAACCCCGCTAAGGGTCAAGGAAGTATTATCAATGCTGATGCCTTTGGCGCACAAAATGTTGCCCCTGCTGGTTATGGTTCTATTAGTGGTGGTGGTAATGGTATACTTGGTACGGGTATTTCTGGTGGTGATCTTTTAACTGGTGGTTTAACAGCTTTATCACTTAACGAACTTACAAACGGAGCTTTGTTTGACTATGCAGGTAAGGGCATAAATGCCGTAGGCGGAGGTTTAAAGGCGGGTGCTAATGCGTTAGGTATTGGTGGTGCTCCTAGTGGTATACCAAACGCTAGTGCTAATATTGCTAATTTTCTACCCGCTAACCCTATTGGTGCTATACCAACAGCAGCTTTTGATATGGCTGTGGGTGGTGCTAACGCTGCTAGTGGTATTGCAGGTGTTAATGCTGCTAGTCAGACCGCTGCTAATCTAGGGGGTAACATAGCTGCGTTTGGAGCAGATAAAGCTGCTTCTACTGGTTATGGTTCTATTGTTGGTAATAGTCCCGCAGCAATCGAAGCAGCAACTTTTGATATGGCAAGTAAACCGATTACTAACGCAACTATAGACGCTATAGGGCCAGAAGTAGCCTCAAAAGTAGGTTTAAAAATAGGTGCTCTTCCTACAGCGGCTCAAGTAGCGTACTTAACCCCTTATTTTCTTGCGGCACGGTACGGTACGGAGTTAGTTGGTAAACATATAATAAAACCTATTGCTCGTGGTGTATTTGGTTTTGGTAGTGAAGAAACTAAAAAAGGAAAAGAATTATCTAAATTTGCTAAAGAAAGTGGCTTAAACAAGTTTAAAAATATGGCTACTGATTCTATGGGTATAAAAGATGCCACATACCAAGATTATATTGAGTCACAACGCCCACCTACTTCACCATTTGATGCAGAAATGGCTGCTATCGGCGACGCAGGTGATAGAGACTATGAAGAGGAGCAAGTTGTTAACATGTTCCAAACACCCCAAGGCAAAGCTCAGATGGCTAAATATTATGCTGATAACCCAAAGTTTTTTACTCCTGAAGGTAAAAGAATTTTCCCTGAAAGTGATATGGGTGACTTACAACGTGCAAGTGCCGCTTACAATGAGCAGCCAATCTTCGGTAGAGATATGAGAACAGGCGTAAATCCAATGTCTGAATATATTACTAACGTAATGAATAAAGATGACTATGGACGAATAATGGGTAAACCACGTTTTATGAACGCTGGTGGTATAGTAGGAAACAATCCAAACCCTAATGGATATTTCTTAGGGGGTATAACTGACGGTATGACAGACGAAATCCCTGCTAGTATTAACGGTGAACAACCAGCCGCATTGAGTGACGGAGAATTCGTAATCCCTGCCGATGTAGTTAGTCATTTTGGTAACGGCAACTCAAATGCTGGAGCTAAATTATTGGAAAAAATGATGGCTGAAATACGGGACGATAGTACAGGCAGTAAAAAACAACGCAAACAAATTAATCCGCAAAAATATATAAGTAGATTAGGATAAGGAATTATTATGGCAGGTCCATTAGATCAAGGATTTTTAAACTCAAGCTCTGTAGTAGGACAACCTGCGGGAGTAGAAAATACACTATCTAGTTATATAGGTCCCTACGCTACCACTATGCTAGGTAAAGGTGCGGCGGTAGCTAATCAACCGTATCAAGGTTATAAAGGGCAAATATCTGCTGGATACTCTGACTTGCAAAACCAAGCCTTCCAAGGGTTGGCTAACCTTACTGTGCCAACAGGACAAATGGGGGCATATCAACCTAGATCTTTTACAGGGCAAACTCCGCAAATACCCGGTGCTCAACAGCCTATGAATCCTATGATGGGTCAACCTATGAATCCTATGATGGGTCAACCTATGAATCCTATGATGGGTCAACCTATGAATCCTATGATGGGTCAACCTATGAATCCTATGATGGATATGGCTGCACCACAAGTAGGTCAACAAGGTATGCAATCCCTAATGCGATCAGGTCCATATCAAGCTCCTACTCCTAAGCCATACAATCAGCAAGAACGTACACAAAAACACAATAACTATTACTACTCAGATCAACCTACTGCCCCTGATGGAGTTGCCTTTGCTCCTACGGCATACCAAGCACCTCCTCCACAAGGTGCTACTAGCTATCAAGGTCCTCTCACAGCAGACGGGAAAATGCCCCAACCTACTGAAGCTGATCATGCTGAAGCGATGAAAAGACTGAGAAGTAATTGGGGTAAGGGTACTTTCCAAGACGGTGCTAATATAGATGGATTGCAGTATCGAGGTTTTAACGACAGGTATAATGAGAATAGAGCAAACGCAGGGACAGGATATTCTATGCCTGAAACTGGATATTCAGATGCACAACTAGAAACTTTCAAAATGATGCAAGGGAGCAATAGGGAAGGAATATATAATAATGCGCAGAGAGAAATGGATGACAGAGCGATAGGTATAAAATATGCGAACAGAACTCCTGCGGAAATCGAGGCCGACAGAATAATAGATAGCCATATGATGGCACAGGTAGCACAACCTTCTGGTGGTGACCCTTCACAACTTCAAGATTTTAGCCCTGTTGATGAGTCTGGTATGACAAGTCGTAGGCCACCACAACCGCAAGCTCCACAACAACCTCAAGTGTTACCACAAAACAGGCGGCAGATGTTACCCGAAGCTAGGCAAAATATGATGCCTAATAACCCACAAATGACAGACCAAATTAGAAAAATTATGGGTGGTGGGCCACAACGCCCTCCTATGCAAGATCAACGTATGATGCCTACGCCACAACAACCACAGCAAAATATTGCTCAACAATACATGAATCCATACTTACAAGCTTCTCTTGAACCACAAATTGCTGAAGCACGTAGGCAAGCTGATATATCACGTAACGCTAATGCGGGCAGGTTAACACGTGCTGGTGCGTTTGGCGGAGGACGTCAAGCTATTATGGAATCAGAAGGACAACGTAATATGCTTCGGAATGTAGCTGATGTAACAGCTAAAGGGTATAACAGTGCTTACGACCAAGCACGTAGGTTATTTGAAAGTGAAGAAGCTAGGTTCCGTACTGGGCAAGAAGACACTAATAAATTTGGTAGGGATACATTAAATGCTCAAATGATCGGGGGTAATAAACAACGAGAAATTGAAAAAGAAGGTATTACTGCTGATATGGATCAGTTTAATCTTGAACGTGACGACCCATATAAAAAACTTATGCAAATGCAAAGTTTGATGACTGGTCTACCAATGAGTAACAAATCTACAGGGTACATTGAACCGAGCACTGTAGGTAAAGTTGGAGGTAATACTTCCGACATAATGTCAATACTTAAAGAGTTGTATGGGTAAGGAATAATAAAATGCCAAATATAAACCAAGATGTACAAGGACGTGTTGATGCTTTTAGAGATAATCCTCAAGCGTTGCAGGAAAGATATGGTGTAAGTAATGACCTTATGGATTTACTAGCTCTACAATATATAAAGAATGAAAGAGAGGAAATGGCTGTAAATGCACAGTTGTCCGCTCAAGGTACGCCGGGTACTGTAGAAGAGCAACTCACTGCCGAAATGGGAGTTGGTCAAGGTATTGGCGAACAGCAAAATATAGGTATGCCCCCTAGCGGCGGTATAGCTGGAGATATGTCTGCATTTGCTGAAGGTGGTATGATTCAAGGTTATGACGACGGTGGAAAAGTTGCTAGAAATTATTCAACTGGTCTAGGTACTTTTGGAGCATCCGCTAATAGTGAAGTTTATAATCCACCTGAAAATTCTCCCGCGGGGCGTGAGAAAGCAAACCTACTTGAAGAGCGTATAAAGTTTGCGACTGACTTAGCCGATAAACGCGCTTTAAGAGAAGAATATAAACTACTTGCAGATTCGAATACACCGCAATCAGACGCAGATTTTAAATTTAACAAAGAAATACTAGGTTTAATTAATTCTAAAGACACTAATGCTAATGAAATAAAAGAAATAATAGCTAGTCGTTCTACTGTTGTTCCTGTTGCTCCAAAAGGTGCTGTTGATCCAAAAGGTGCTGTTGATCCAAAAGGTGCTGTTGCTCCAAAAGGTGTTGTTGCTGTTGATCCAAAAGGTGCTGTTGCTCCTACTGATGTAAAAAAACCGGGCCTTAATTCTTTTGCTGGTGTACCTACTGATCCTACTGTTAAGCCTCCTGTTATTAATAATGCTAATAGAGATCAAACCTTTGAGTATCTTAAAAAGCAAGCTCCTTTAGATGAAGCCGCAATACAGGAACTTATGAAAAAGAAGATTACAGACAAAGAAAAAATATTTGGCACTGGTTATCAATCGGAATTAGATACACTTGATAAAAAAGGACAGTTAAAAAAACGAAGAGACTTATTAGATAAATTTAAAAATGAAGGTCTTGATGATTCAAGTTTTAAAGATGATCGTCTAATACAAGGTTTGGCTAGTATGGGAGGTGGACCGGGAGCTTTCGCTAGATCTACATTTACGTTGACAAATCAACAAAAGAAACAACGGAAAGAATTCTTAGAAGAACAAATAACTGGAGAAGAAAAATTTGATGATAAAGAAGCTGCGTTAACTGCTAAAGAGTTTACTATTCGTGAAAAAGGTGAACAAAAATTAACTGCTATGACTGATAAACAGCTTACAAAACTTAAAGGTGAATCAGCAGCAGACGCTACTCGTATAATGAATAATAATGCTACTTTGTTTAATGAAATAAAAGGTGAGAATGAATTCTTAAATATACAAAATGTAAGTGCAGATAGACAATTAAAAATTCTATCTGAGTATGACGTATCTATAAAAAATATAACTGAAAAAATATATGCAGAATTAGCGGATCAAGCGACAGGTCTAAGTGCGGCACAAAGTAATTATAATGCTTTACTTGGTCAAAGTGGTACAACCCCTAAAAAATTAGCTGAGGCTAAAAAAATAAGGGACGATCTACAAAATGACTTAGCGGCAAGAGTTTCTCTCGTGCTTGTAGAAACAGGTATTTCCTCTAAACTAGAAGACCTAAAACGTGCAGCAAATAGTTTCGGGCTTACCTATGCACAAGTAAGAGCCGTAAACCCATAAATAGGAAATAATATGTCCGATTTTGATCTTGCAGGAGCAAGAGCGTACTATTCAGATTTGGAAATCGCTAACTATTTAGCTAGTGAATCTAATTTTAATGTAGATGACGCAAGAGCACACTATTCAGATGTAGAAATAATATCTCATCTTCTTGGTCGTTCAACAGCTCCTGTTACTCCTACTGTTACTCCTACTGTTGCTCCTACTGTTGCTCCTACTGTTATTTCTCCTGATATTCCTGTTGTGCCTACTGATAATCCTACTGCTAGATACACTGAGGCTACTTATGTTGATCCAGATCAAGGTGGGTTTTTTAACGCTTTTGGTAAGGGTGTAGATAATATGCAGCTTACGGCAAGTTCTGCAGTAGAAGGGTTAGGTAATGTTTTAGGTTCAGAAACTCTTCAACAATATGGTGCTGAGGGTGTAGCCGAAAATGAAGCAGATCTAGCTGCTTCGGGAGAACTTACACGTCGCCAAGACGTCGATGATATTGGTTCAGGTGCAACTTATTTTGCTGAAACTTTAGGTCAAACTTTACCTCAAACAGGCGCCGGTCTTCTCGGTGGTTTAGCTGCGGGCGCTGCCGCAGGTTCTATAGTTCCCGGGTTGGGAACTGTTGCTGGTGGAATTATTGGACTTGCAGGTGCTGCACTAACGCAACTACCTTTATTCTATGGATCAAACCGAGAACGGCAGAAAGAATCTGTAGATCTAGGTATAAAAACTGAAATAAACGAAGGTGCTGCGTTCTTAACTGCGATACCACAAGCTCTTTTAGATAGTGTTGTTGATAGAATATTTATAGGTAAAATACCTTTATTTAACAAAGGTATGATGAAGAATGGTGGGGTATTTACTCGTGTTGCAAGAGGTGGAGCGCAGGGTACTGTAGCTGAAGTGCCTACAGAACTTGGACAATCATTATTAGAACGCGCTCAAGCGGGGTTGTCTTTAGATAGTGACGAAGCTATTTCAGAATACTTAGATGTAGCTATAGCTGCCGGTATGGTTGGTAGTGCTCTTGGTGGTGTGGGTAATGTAGGTAAAGGACCTCCAACTGAGGTCAGAGATATTAAAGCGCAGTTTAGTAAAGGTAGACTAAACAGACAACAATTAATTGAAGTTCTTACAACCGCTACTGAAGCAGAAAAAAATAATCCGTCCGAACAAAATAAAAAAGTTATTGTTGCTTTAACCGAACTTTTGAACGAAGTAGGTGAACAGGAAACCCAAAATAAAAGAGATGATGTTATAAGGGAAAACATTTTAAACGAAGAAACTATAACTAATCTTGACGACGAGGTAGAAATAGCGGAGTACTTAGGTAAAGCGGCTGAGGTAGATCTTGAGAATGATCCAAATGTAAAAGCACTTCCCGGCACCGCAGATTATGAAACATTACTTGCGGCTAAGAAAACAGAATTACGTCCTACTATAAAAGCTAAAAGGGATAAAGAAATAGCGGATACGGCGGCTGCAGTAGCTACTGAAGCCAAAACAAAAGAAGATGTGGAAAACGCAGAACAGCTTGCTCGCGTCAATATAGAAATTCCTGTCAGCGCGTATGAAGATACTCCGTCTAATACAACAGAAATAAAACAAAGGGCCCAAGGTGAATTATTTGAAGGCGTGCAGCCTCCTGTAAATCTTAATCTTGACCCTGAAACAGAGGTAGAGAATACTACAGTAGATACTCCAGACGGATTAGAAGCAGATAGACTCGCTGACGTTGAAAGGAATTCAAATGTTGTTAAGCCACTTGACACAAGCACAGACGGAATTAACGTTTCAGATTCTGGACAAGATGGACAGCTCGTCGATAATACCGAAAACGTTACAACACCTGACGCAGGAGGAGTGGATGTTATTAGCGGAGTATCTAGAGATGCTGTACGAAGAACAAGCCCTGAGCGTAATGCAGTAATAGTTGATCCAGATGCAGAAAGTACTACAGTAATAGCTGACGTAGATAGTAGAGCGGGTGAACTTAGTGAGAGCATTTCAGTCGAGGACAAAGCAAAAGTTGATGCCCTTATAGACTCTCCTGTTTTAGTTACTAATGACATGTTAACTGATATGGGAATTAGAAATACCGCTCCTATACGCAAAAGAATAATAGGTAAAGATGTTAACAGTGACTTCGTTAAAACTGAGATAAAAGAATTCACGAAAAAAAATAAAAAAGAAAAAATAAAAATTGAAAAAGTTTTAGCCACTCAAGAATCAATAAAGAATGCGAAAGATTACGCGGGTCGTTATACTAATCGTTCTGATGTGTTTGAGTCCGCTGCTGGAGACGTAGGCTTGAAGATACCGGACTATCAAGCAGACGCGTCTCAAACGAAGGCTGCAAGAGAAAAATTAGAAAGAAAAGACCCTGAGTTTAAAACCTTCAGTAAAAATAAACAGACAAAATTAGCTAATGACGAAGCTGCGGCAACACAAGAAAAAACAATAGAAGGTACTGGTAGAAAATCAGGTCAAGAAAATGCCAAAGAGTTTTTAGCTTGGGCTGAGAATAATTTGTCTGAAGACGCTAACACAAAAATAAAAGAGCGTACAAAAAAATACAACGAAGATAGAAAAAATATAACTACGAACACCGTAATATCGGGGAAGTCTGAAGCTGAGATATCAGAGAACATTGCTACTGCGGAAGAAGTTAAAAAAGTCCAAAAAGTAGAGTCCGCTCTTGAAGCACAGAAAGAAAGTAAATCGTTAGGAAAACCTGATAAAAAGGAAACCTTGTCTCAAATAGAAACACAAGCTGATATAGACGAAAAGAGAAACAAAAAAACTAAAGCTGCACGAGTAAAAAGAAAAGAGAAGAAAGACGCTTTAACTGCCGAAAGAAGGGCCGCACAGAAAAAAGTTGAAACAAAACGTCGAGCTAATGTACGAAAGACTGCTGAATCCACATTAAAAAAGCGTGGTATTAAAAATCCCGACAAACGTCAAATTACTAATGAAGCTAAAAAAATTGTAAATGCCGCAGAAAAAAAGGCTAACGCGGCTAATAAGAAAGATCTTGCTAATTTAGAAAAAGAATTAGATGTACTTATAGATCTTATAGGAATTGAAAAAAAATCAACTGAATCTGAAGCAATACAAGATGCTAGGATAGATAGAGAGACTACACGGTTAGCTGAAAAATTTGGTATGTCAAAAGAGAAATTTGAAACCGCTCTTACTAATCGGCAAACGGATAGGATAATCAAAACTATATTTGGTGGTGGTTTACCTTTACCTTTTGATGCCGTAGTGGACTTCAACAAAGAAATAAATGATAGTGTGTTAACGGCTCTACAAGATGGAGATATATCTGCAGCTCTACTGGCTCTTGGAGATACAAGCATTAGTCCGTACGTTGCTGCAATAGCAAAAAAACTTTCGAACTTTGCTGGAACTACAAACGTAAAAATAGTAGATAATCTTACCGATGCTGAAGGCACTAAATTAGCGGGTATGTATGATCCTAAAACAAATACCATTAGTCTTGACTCTATAACTGGTATCAACGCCCATACTATAATACACGAAATGGGACACGCTATTACTGTTGCCGATCTAAACAGAGGTACTTCTGTATCCGCAAAGCAACTCAATAAACTATTTTCTGATGTACAACATTTAATTAGTACCGAGTACGGAGCAACTAATATTTATGAGTTTGTAGCTGAGGCCCTCGGCAACGAATCGTTTAGAGCTAGTTTAGGATCAGTATATCCCGATGGGAAAAAAATAACTGCTATAGATCGTCTATATAATATACTGAGTAATTTAATAGCTAGAATTATCGGTAGGAAAACAAAATCTATTACTTCCGCTCTAACTGAATTTGATTCAGTGGTAGAAGCTATTTTCGCCCCCGCTCCAAATTCTCTTAACGTACGTCCATTGAATCAACCAGAATTGGCGCAAGCTAATGTAGGTAAGATTGCGGAGGAAACTCATTCTGGCAAACCTAAAATTAACACTGCTGCTATGGGTGATTCACTATTTGGTTTAGTTGAAAGAGCTACAGATGCAGGTAAAGGAATATTAATAAATGCGCTCGATGGTATAAAATTTTCTGCCCTTGTAAGATCTGCTGGATTCGGTGAATTAGGATTTAGTCTCAACACTCTTACAGACAGGCAACGAGGAGAACAAGAAAGTACAAGGGATCGACTTAAAATAATACGTGATGAAGTGGAAGCTTGGGCTGAGAAGAACTCTACTCTAATTGAAGTAATGGACGATATTATTTATAATGTAGATTACGGCGCTACAATGTATAATGTTGACCCTACTAAAGATAGAGTTGATTACACAGACAAAAATGGTAAGGGTAAACTTGATGAAAGTGGTAATGACTTAGCAGAGGTATGGGATAAACAACAGGCTGTGCTAAAAAAGTTAGGGGGAAAGAGAGCAGAATTTCTTCGTATATTCAAAAAGCAGCGTGACGTTTACAAGGATGAATTTAAAGAGTTAAAAAGCACGTTATTTAAACTAGTCGATGGTTATGGATTAGATGCAAAAGTAGCAAATGAATTAAAAAACAATCTTTTAAAGAAAATTTTTCCTGACGGTGACATGGATAATGTAGTGTATTTCCCTTTACAACGTCATGGTGATTTCGTAGTTGCCTATAATTATACACCTACAAAAAAAGATGGCTCTCAAGGTGTAGAAAAAAGAGTTGTAGAACGTCGGGAAACTAAAAGAGAACAAGATAAACTTGTAGCGGCTTTATCACAAATATCTGGAATTAAGGATGTAAAAAGTTATCCTAAAGGAGCTGACGCAGATGGTTATGGTTTACGTGGAGATACAGATTCAGGGAGAGTTTTAGATCTACTTAGAGCAAATGCGGGTGAGGGGGCTGGAAAAGTACCTACAGAAGTAATTAATCAAGTCATAGAAACAATAGTTAGTCACGCACCCGAAATGACTGTTGCCAAATCTTTTTTAGCTCGTAAAGGTGTTCCCGGATATGATGGAAGTTTTATAGATTCTTTTCGTAGTAAACCTTTTGAGTTGGCACAAGCAAGGATTAAAATTAAATACACTCGCGAACTTGGTGCTCTCGATAGAGAATTGGATCGCAGGTTTACTAAACTCAAGGAAAAATTAAGTGCGGTAGATAAAGATGGTAATAAAATAAATACAGACACTACCGCCGTAGGAAATATAACTCAAGTTGTAAATTCTTTTCAAGACCGCGCTAACTTCGCAAAGAGTGGTGCTAAATATAAAAGTCTTGGTACGAAGATTCGCGTATTAAATCAAATTGCCTTTATGTATACTATTGGGTTTAACGTTTCTTCTGCAATAGTTCAACTATTTCAAATACCTTTGTTTGCGGGTCAATATTTAGGAGCTGAATACGGATATAAAGACACTGCTGTTGCACTTGCAGAGGCAATGGCACTCGTAGTTGGTTCTAGAAAATATGCGAATAAAGAAGAAACAAAAAAAGGGCTTACAAATCAGTTATCTTATCTCGCGAAAAAAGCAAGTTTAGCTTATGGTGTAGATGTTGCCTATTATAATATAGATGAAAATGGTGATTTTACTGTCCGCGACGATATAAACTTAACAGACGACCGTAAAGCAGAATTGACCGAACTTATACCCGTTATACAAGATAATTATAAACGAGCTAAACTTCATAACAACATAGTGTATGATTCTATAGGGTTAAATGAAATAGGTTCTAGAAAAAAGGGCATACTAACTAAAGGATTAGATATAGCAACTGCTTTATCGGGTATGATGTTCAATCAGTCAGAACGATTTAATCGTCAGGTTATTACTGTTGCTTCTTATAAATTAGCAGTGGCAAAAAGGAAAAAAGATAACAAGGGTAAAAAACTTACTGATGCACAAATAAGCTCTGCGGTCGAGGAAGCTTATACCCGCACACAATTTACTAACGGTGGTACTTCTCTAGAATCAGGAGCTCCTATACTTCGAGAAGGTTTAGGTCGAGTAGCAGGTATGTATAAAAGTTATGGTCTTACTATGTACACCACTATGCTTATGGACGCGTATCAGCTAATAGATAGTAGCCTACCTGACACTGTTGAAGGTAAAAAACAAAAAAGTATTGCTTTGAAACGCGTTATAGGCACAAACATGAGTGCTCTATTTTTCTCTGGAGTACGTGGTATACCATTGTATGGGGCAGTAAAAGTATTTGTGGATAAAATGCTTCTTCCATTACTTGGAGCAGAGGAAGAAGATGATCTAACAGATGACATAGTACGAAGATACGTAGGAGAAGGGTTTTATAAAGGGGCGATAAACGAGCTAACAGGTTTAAACATATCGGACCGTATTCGATTATCTGGATTGTTATTTATGGAAAACAGATTTGCTAAGGCTGATCAGACTCCTGAAGAATTGGCAGCTTTTTATGCAGGTGGTCCCGCACTTAGCACAGGGAAACGGCTGATAAGGGGCTATGAATATTTATCTGAAGGTGATATGGTTCGAGGAGTTGAAAACCTATTACCTGCTGGATTAGCAAATATGGTTAAAGGTTCTCCGTGGGGTCGTTATGCAGAAGACGGTGGTATGCGCACAAGGAAACAAGACCCTATATACCTTGAACTAGGTACGTATCAGTATATTGCTCAGTTTATGGGATTTGCCCCTGCAGAGTATGCTCTTATACAAGAGAAAAATATGTATAAAAAACGAGTAGAGACTGCCGTAATTACTAGACGTTCTGATATTCTTGCAAAAATGAACTTGGCTATTTATATGGGTGATACAAGGTTACAAGCGGAAATATGGCCTGATATATTAGAGTTTAATAAAGATCATCCCGGTCCTGCAGAAATTACTCAAAACACATTAGACGATTCTCAATCATCTTCATTAAAAACAAGAAGAAAGATGGTTAATGGTATATTAATAAACAGTCAGGTTGCAGATGAAATAGAACGCCGTTCCATAAATATGTTTGGTAGAAATGAGTAGGGGATAAAAGTCCCCCCAACTTTGAGGGAGAAAGAGAAAGACCTCGCAGAAGGGGGGCACGGAGAACGGTTGACGTTAATGAGGGAAAAAACACCAACCGCAAACATTGTATCATAAGGTTCTCCAAACTCGAAGCCCTAAATTATTATTTTCTATTTGTATCTTAGGTTTAATTTCCCATTTTTTATCTGATGCTACACGTGTTAACTGCTTTACAGCTTCTTCTGTGTTGATGCACGGTATAAAAACAGACGCTCCTACCACCATTTTATCCCAATTAACTATGATATGTACGCCGTCAGGGTTTAAATCTTGTGTGTTAAGTATGTTCTTCGTCATTCTCATCCGCTTTTATATCAAATTTCATCACAATTACATTTGACGGTGGTAGCTGTAAGTTAGTACCTTTAGTTAAACGTACCTTTTTATATTTACCCTCGCAATGTTCCATTATCTCACCAACTAAATGTGAATAGTTAATTTGTAATTCTCCACACCACTGTCTAAGAGGTTTTGGTTTTAGATAGAATAGCTTTGTGTCTGTCTCGTAACGCGCTACCAACTTACCACGTGCTATTTGCTCTGGAATTACTAACTGATCAAGTCCGTTACCTTGTTGCGCTCGATTATCCATAGTACTTTTTATCTGTAATATGTAACTAATGTGTTCGGCAAAGAAATCGTTCATGGTTTCAAATACACTACCGTGCATATCTACGGACGATTTTTTGTTTTGTACTAACAAATCATCTATAGACCAATCAAGTACTTTTCTCACGTCATAATCATGCAACCCTGCTCTTTTAGAAAGAATTAATCCTGTTATAGTTGCGGCTATTGTAGCGGACCAAAATCTATTTTCGGCAGTTAATTCCCCACGCGTGTCAACTCGTTTATGTACATCATCAAGTAATTTACGACAGGCATCTAGATTTTTCATGACATATTGTACAAAGGCTGGTCCTGCATGTCCGTAGTTCCCCTTTATCCCTGCTTCAAATGCGTCAGTGGTTTCTTTGTCTTTAAATTCATCAAAGATACGTTCAACTCGGCATTCTAAAACTCTTTGTGCCTCCGCTTTCGGCATAGCTTTAGCCATACTTATACGTTCTACTATACTCGTATTTGATGTGATGGAGCATAATAAACTCCACCTGTTGCCAGTACGTTTCCTTTCTACATTAGAACTTGAGGACATACGGCCCTTTTGTTGTCCACTTGTATTTTGATACACGAGCTCAGATAAGTGATAAGGACTCATATTTGTTACCTCATCAATAGCTACAGGTAAACTATGATACACCTCAGAACGATTCATTCTAAAGTTCTGTGTGTCGTCAACCCCTAATATTAATGACTCGGGATCTCCCCATATACCTACCTGCGCCCATTGAAGCGCACTTTTACCAGTACCAGATTCTTTATGGTAAAACGATACAGTACCACAATTTATATTCATAAGCTCCATCAGTGCCGTACCAAACCCCATACCGAGTGCAAACTGTTGTACTACAAATTTACCCCCATTCCAAAAATTTATAGTTTCTCGCCATTTCTCCATAGTTCCTTTAGGTTCAAAAGAGGGGAACATGCCTACCGTTGCGTTTGAGGGGGGATTAAATTCAATAGCGTCAGCAGTGATTTTTTGGTTGCCTAATATAAAAGCCTCCAGTTTATCATTGGTCCATCCAAAGTTTCTATAAGCTTCGGCAGCTTTTTGCACTGTTTGTAGTTCGTTAACCCAGTGTGTTGTATATGTCATAAGTTTATCCATTTTTGTTACTGCTACACCTTCCACCGATAACGCTTTACGAAATTCTTCTTTTGACGTAATCGCGCTCACGGGGATGGTAAATTCTCGCACTCCGTCCATCGGTAAATGCAACCTCATTACAGCAGCCTCTCCTAATTCTGCGTCTCTAACTCTTTTGACAACATATAAATCGTTTTGATATATGCACTCTTCTTCGAGTTCTCCATCGTCATTACGAGTTTTAATATACACACCACCATTAGCCCCTCTTACGTACGGGCTAGGATATTTAGGTATAGTGTATTTACTTAGTGGTGTATTCGGTAAAGTAAGTGCGGCGGCTTCAACTATTTCTTCCTCAACATAGTTGCCTTCTACATCTATTTCAGCTTCTCTTAACTTCCTACCAAGAGTTATAGGAGATTTAATCTTACCCCAATTAGGGCATTGTGTACATACATCAGGTCTAAACTCATCAAACTTAACGCATGTATATGGGCCTTTGATCAAGTCAGTTTTTTGTGCCGCATCACGTAATATATAGTCAGGATGTTTGTGAGATATCTTGTGTATTGCTTTTTCACTATCACTGCAAAATTTTGCTATAGATAGCCCTGCTCTCCACATAGGTTCACTCATAGTGTCTTGGTTGTTTATTATGTATCCAAGTTGGGCACATCCAGATCCGCTACGAGTTTTAATAAGAATATCTTTAAATATACTTTCCTGATTGCCCATAAGGTTTTGCATAGTGTTGCTTAGTTCTTGTGGTGTGTACCTTGTAGTAACTGGTATCCCTACAATATTACTACCAAGCCGATTTGAAAAAGAGTCAAACTCTATAGGAGTAAAGTTTTCATCTACCCCAAAGAGTTGTACTTGTGTAGGGGGGTCTGTCTTATAGTTGTGTGTGTTAGGTATTCTAAGTATACGCGCCCCATCAGCCGTCACCGCAGGGTCGGCAGGGAAATTGCTCTCAGCACACAACCGCTTTAATCGTTCCGCTACAGGCAACCAAACATCATAACATATAGATTCTTTTAAAAACCAATACGCATGAACACCACGCCCCGAATCAATCATAGTAGGTCTTGGAAGTTTGTGCGTCATACAGAAACGTTTTAACGCCTTGATTGCTGCTGACTTATCAACGAAATCTTTGGTAGGACCACAATCAAGATCTAAAAAGAATGACTGTAAACTTTTTATGTTATCTACTTTACGAGATCCAGCTTCTTTAAACGTAGCTAATCCATAGTAAACATTGTATCCATCTTTATCAAGTTTAGAAGCAGAGGATATAACGTCAGTAAAGTTCTCGTAAAACTTTTGTGTTATCTTACTATCAGGTTTTATACCCACGACGCAATAGTGTCCCTCACTACTTAACGCCCTATTTAAAAATTTATGTTCCATTTCTTTCTTTCTCGTTAATTAAATCACCACGGCGACGCATTCCTATACAGCGCCGTGGTGTAACCTCAAATTATTTAATAACGAGTAGTGCTAGTCATCCCAGTCATCAATGATTGACGCTATGTCTTCACTTGCTTTCGGGGGAGGAGTCGTTTTCTTGACAACTTTTTTAGGCTCCTCAACAACCTCATCTACAACCTCATCAGTTTCAACTACTGCAAACGGGTTATCTTCTTTTGAGTTATACCCTTCTTCCGAACCGAAAGGTGATGCTTGTTTACGTTCTGCAAGTTTTAAAACCTGCACCGCTTGTAGTCTAAGAGAACAACCTGCACCCATAGAACCACTATAAGGAATGCCTTTTACTGCAACATTTATAATGCTGTTGGAAGTAAGCTGAAATTCATCAGGTAGTTTATTGGTCTTGGCATCATACTGCGCAGGTTTGTTAGTCTTGTCACCATTGTATGCGCCTTTTAAATTAGCCTTATGTGTAAACATCCCATCCTCTGTTTTCTTAAATGGGTTTTTTATCTCAGGCCAACCCTTTTTCTTTTCTTTGTTATAAGTTGTTTTCATATACGTCCACAACTCTTTTGCGTTTGCCGCATCCATAATAAATGATAAGGAGTATTCCGCTCCATCATCTAGTGGTCCACATGAAACAGAACGTTGTTCCGTGCTGTCATACCTGTATGTTTTATCTATTCTAGGATACAAGGCGGTGGTTTGCTTAATTAGGTATTGCTCAGACATTTAAGTCTCCTTCGTTTGCATTTGCGGAGTCATAGACAAAGCCCTCTACTTCCGCAAAGATTGTGCCCTTAATGGGCGTTGATAGTGATATGGCTTTTAAAGTATCAGAATCATCTTTCATTTCAACTACTTTTTTCAATTCTCCTTCTTCAAGGGGGCGTACTGCCTTAAAAAATAGTTTCGGCATTGCACTTTTTTTATCAAAAGTGAATTTAGTCATCACAGATATAGCAATTCTACTGTGAGAATTTAAGTATTGTGCGTAAGCTTGCATAGGCATCTTACCTTCTGTTGTTCTACCAAACAACGACGTAGCAGGTAATTGTATTTGATAAACTTCATCTAAGTTTCCTTCTAATACCACTGCAATACGTTGCGCGAATCGGCACGCACGCCCTTGCCCTTGCCCTGAACCTTTAATATTTTGTTGGCAATCTATACAACGAGTAGCTTGTCGATTTTCTTGCCGTACTTCTGGGGCAGGAGTAGTAGTATCCGCAGACCAACATTTAGGCGACGTAGGGGCTTGTGGGTCGTATGTACCTGAGTAGTATGTACGAGATAGTGGTGCAGCGTTTATAATAACTGCATTGAAGGTACCTTTTTTATTTGTGCCTACTTTCTCACCATCTATAAATTTATGAAACTCCCCACCACTTAAACTTATGCGGCGATTAATTCCTTTGTTTTCAAAAATCATCATCTAGATCAACAAATTCAACATCGTGTGTGCTGTCTTTGATGGCTACGTTTTTTTCCGTTAACAATGCGGCAGTTACACTATCCATACAAAATCTATAGGTCGTACCTACTCTTATATAGGTATCACTTGGTATAGCTCCCTTTTTAACCCATAAACGGATAGTGGGCACGGAAACAGAGAAACGTTCCGCTAGGTCTTCAACAGGTACGTAATGTTTAGCCATTATTTTTTCCTTACTGATATTATATATTCTGAATTTACGTTTAGCCCTTGAGGCGCGAGATCGGGGTTTTCTTCTAAGAAAGCTTTCACGTTCGTTTGATTTAGACGTTTTTCCATGAACTCAGGTACTTCGTGTTCAAGTATGAATTTGTGCATGGATTCCCAGTCACTAGTCCAATAACGTTGTTTGACTGAACGATAGAATAATCCTTCAGATGTTTTTACACTGTCGATACCCTGCTCTTTACAGTATTCAAGTAGTGCGTGTTTGATCTTATCTAATTGCTCAGTAAGATCTCCATGTTGTTTGTTATAATCAGACGCAAGTTTAACCCGTTCATCACGGATTTTTATATATACGCGCGTTAGTTTTTTGGCGAGCCCTTCATTTTCACTCATTATGTTCTCCTGTAGTTTGCACCAACAAAGCTGTTGGGATGTTACTTATAGTATAGTTTTTTTGATTAGTCAACTATTTCTTTATAAAGGTCTATCATCTGTGTGTGTACGTCTATTCTGTTGTCTAACAACGAGTAAACACGCTTTTCTACAGGGGAACCTTGTAGTTGTACAATAGTGCATTTATGATCTTGTCCTGACCTATGGACACGAGCGTTAGCTTGAGCGTAAATCTCTAGGGAACTCGTCGGTCCCCACCATACAACTGTGTTAGCGGCAGTTAATGTGACGCCGTGTGCAGCAGCTTGCGGTTGAATAACAAGTACTCGTGGGTCTGATGTAGTTTGGAATCGTTTAAATATATCTGTGCGTTTTGGTGCGGGGACATCCCCCCTAATAACTTCAGTAGTAATTTTATCTGCCCGTAATTTATCTGTTAAGATATCAATCGTGTGTTTGAATGGTACGAACACAAGTACTTTCTTTGAGCTTTCATCAATAACTTCACGTAAAACTTTGTATCTGTTTGATATATCAAACGCTAAACTTTCACCATCGTCTGTATATACTGCTCCAGAAGATATTTGTAAGAGTTTACTCATTTTAATCGCAGCATTCACAGAGGTGACTTCTTCCCCTGCCGCTTGCATTATCATCTCTCTTTTTAGTATTTTGTAATATTTCTTTTGTTGTGCTGTAAGTTCCACTTCACGTTTCACATATACCATTGGTGGTAGATCTAGACATTCTTCTTTAGTAAATCTAATAGCAGGTTGGAGTACTCTGAAAACACTGTCCGTGGCAGTGGGTTTTTGTATCCATTTGAACTGTGTCACTTTATGCATAACTTGATCTCGCCACGAGCCAAAAAATCTAGGTACGTTGTCTTGGTTTACTAGTTTAGCTATACCATAAGCATCGAGAGGTGACTGTGCCGCAGGTGTACCTGTCATCAACCAAAGCCAAGTGTCTTCTGTTAACAACTTTCTCAGAGTTTTCCATCGTTTGGTTTGTACATTTTTATAATGTGTGGCTTCATCTATAACTATACAATCAAAACCACCTTTCATTATTTCATCAAAAACAATCTCTACCCCGTCATAATTAATTATAACATAGTCAGCCCCTTGATTAATTATCTTCTTTCGTTTCTCTTTTGCTCCATAAGCTACATCTACAGTGCGGTGCATAGCAAACGTAAATAGATCTTCTCGCCACGCTGAATCCATAATAGAAAGAGGGCATATAACTAAAACTCTGTTCACCTTACCTTGTTTCATTAAGAAGTCTGATGCCCAGATAGCCGATGCTGTTTTGCCAGTGCCCTGCTCGTTGAAACAGAAAGCTCTCTTGTTCATAGTTAAGAATGCTGAGGTTGTCTTTTGATGGTCAAAGGGTTTGTATTGACCAGTCCATTTGTATTTACCTTCAATCGGTGAAGGTGCTTTTATGTTAAGTTGTTTTAGTGCGTGTACTTCATCAACGCCCCAGTTAACAATCACTTCATCTTCAGATACTTTTTTACTATTATTGATTACAGTCGTAACCTTTTCAGGATTACGTAAACGTAACAATAGTTCCCTCTCATTTAAAATCTTCACGTCGTTCTCCGTGTTATTGTTTACGCTTTCTTTGTTTTTCTTTTTCCTCGACTTAACTTTCCCCCACCTCGGCGGTTTGTTGCTTTGTCTTGGATTTTGTACCCATCTTTGTTAGATCCTCCTTTAGACAAAGGTTTGTTATGTGCTAGATCTTTACCCTCACGTTTATCAGCTACACCATTGTTGTTAGCATCTTTACCTGTCTTATCTACTTTACGTCTAAGGCGTTGTCTTTCCATACGTGCTTTAAACTCTTTACTACCAACAGGTTTGTTAAATTGTTTTTTTCTCATTAGTGATTCCCATTATGAACGCAGACAGTGACAGGGCAGTAACGCTTGCACAGTCCGCTAGGTTTAGCGTTCCAAGTGTTTGTTTCGGCAGCGGAACACATTCGTTCGTATTTACCTAACCATTTTTTCCATAGCTCGGCTTTATCAAACTCAGTGTACTTATCTTTTATAAGCTCTTTACTAACAACAAACAATAGTCCAGCTTTTATTTTTTTTACTTTTGGGTAATGAGCGAACAAAGTCAACGCCATTAATTCAAGTTGCCCTTTATCTGCATAACGAGCGTTTTTCCCAGTCTTGTAGTCTATCACCCATGCTAAGTCGTCGTCCAGTATTATTAAATCGGCAATGCCACGAAACCATACATCTTTTGAGAAGAAGCCACACGGTTGTAGGTTCTCAGTTAATCCCATCTTTTGTTCTGGTATTTTCTCACCACGTTTTGCCAGTAAAGATTTTAACATAGGTAACGCAAATATAAATCGTTTATCTAGTGGTGTACTATCACGCACGAATACTTCTGCTGCAGTATGAAATTCAGTTCCATATCGAGTTGCGTTGGTTGCAACAAACGGATGTTCTTTTAATATCTTCTCATGGTAAAACTGTTTAGGGCATTGTTCAAATGCTTTGATCTTACTGAAAGACCACGGAGCTACTTTTGTCATTCACATTCTCCATATGATTTACCTATACCGCTTTCGCAGTCAATGGGTAGTCCCTTCGCCCATCTAGGTGTTTGACGCATACATTCTTCAATGTACCTTTGCGCCTCTGGTACTTCTTCGTCGCGTACACATATAACAATAGAGTCGTGTACGGTTAAAACTATCTGATACTTCTTATCAATTTGTAGCATTTGTTCGCCAATAATACAACGTGCGATTGCTTGGCAAAGGTTCTCGACTACCTTACCACCATATATACGTGTACGTCCTATACGAGTTTTGTAGTTGTATTCAATACCTTTTTCACCTTGCTCTCCGCGTAGGTCATGGTATTTCAGTAACAAGTTTGAGGGTAATTGTATGGCTCTCTCAGCTCCAATTACTTGTAGCACTCCTTCTACTCCTACTGGATACGTATCACCGTTAGCCATATAACGTATCATGTTTTGACACTCACGCCATAATTGGTTTATCTTCCAATTCGTTTCTCGGTAAATATTTACTACTCGTCGGGCTTCATCTAACTCCATATCAACACCGAAGTTACTTATCTGTGCTTGGAATTTAACTGCCCCCATGCCATACCCTGCCCCAAGAATTGTAGTCTTACCAACAAACCTTTGCTCTTTGGTTATCTCACTAACATCTATACCATAGATAGCAGACGCCATGTGTTTGTACACATCTTCACCATTGGCAAACGCTGATACCAGTTCGTCCTGACCTGCAAACCACGCCAACACTCTCGCCTCGATCTGTGAACTATCCGCATCAATAAGTTTGTATCCTTCGGGGGCTAATATACTATTCTTTAACTTCTTACCATTTGCTCCACGGCTAGGTAAGTTCTGTATATTGATTTTGTCGTCGCCTCCCCAACGTCCAGTATGAGCGGCATAATACCGTACTGGCACAGGTAACGTGCCACGCCCTGCAATATCTATAAACCTCTGTGTACGTGTTTCTTCGAGCGTACTTTTTGTGCCTAGTCTAGCCTCTACTGCATTACGTACTTGCTTGTTCTCATGTTCTAATAGTTTCTTAAATCCTTCATCGGATTTAGCGAACGCCCAAGTTTCTTTACCTGTGGTAGGACTTATTTTTGTGGGGGGGATTGCGCCTAGATTTTTTATTATCTCGGCAAACTTAGGGTTAGACATAAGATCTTTTTTATCTATACCCGATTTCTCAAGTAAGGCGTCTTTGTATTCTCGGATACCTTCTTTATGTTCTTCAAGTAATTTAGTATCCAACTCTAAAACAGGGTCAGTAAACATACGTAATGTTAAATCTACTACGCGCAACTCCTGCTTAGGAAATCCTGCCTGTAAGAATATGTTAAACAGTTTATACGTTAACTCTACATCGTTAACACAGTAATCACCGTACCTATCCAGTTCTTCTGTATTGAAGTCTACTCTTCTTTTTCCGAGTGCGTTAACAATTTCTGTGCCTTTGATACCGATCTCGTAGTGTTCTGATAACGCTTTGAGACTTCCCCCCACTTCCACACCATGTAAAGCACGAGACATACACAAAGTGTCAGCATATAAACGAGGATGAATATCGAAACACCAAGTAAGGATAGCACCATCAAACATAGTATTATGGGCAAGCACCATAGAGTTTTCCCAATCGAACGTATCAAAATATTCTTTAAGTTCTTCATGTGTACCACTTGCCCATTCTGTCGCTAAGTTGTTGACCTTTATCCCTACCCCTACTATTTCAAACTCGGGACTTCTTATATACTCTTCGGTCGTTTGTTTTTTAAGTGAGTAGTTTTTGTCGTAGTAGGTCTCAAAGTCTAACGTTATTAAGTCCACTACTTTTCTCCATATTCAAGCTCAAGTAAGAGTTCCAAATTGTGGATTGCCTTGCGTATATCCTCAGCGCCATTCTTACTCTCATGACGACACACATACTTAATGACATTGCTTTCACAATAATTAAGTTGGTTCTTTTGGCAAAACTCTATCGGTTGTATAGATAGGTGTTTGTAATGCGCCCCTGCCTCTTGCCGTTGCATTGCAGTTCTAAACCGCTTTAATTTTGCTATATCCTCCGCAAGCATCTCACTTACGTTTTTTTCTAGATCTCGTTCGTGTACTAAATCACTCATCTTACTTCTCTCTTTCTGTTATCCGACTGGATAATGGGTTTATCTTTTTTCGTTTGTAGCTTCTAACCAAAGTTCCATAGCGTGTGCTGTAGATCTTGCTGACACTACTTTTTCTGGCTCTAGTCCCATAAGATCTGCCATTTCAGCCCAATGTCGTACATACGAACTAGCCATAGGATCTGTAGATCTAAGTGTGAACACAGGTTCTGCGTTAAACTTTGATCCGTTTGGAACTATCTGAACGTTCATTGGTTTGCCATCAGAGGCACGCTCAAACTTTAATACTGAATCATGTGATTGAACCAAAGGGAATTCATCATGTAAAGAAGTTACTCCCTCTTCTGTAATCCTAATAAAATTTACACTATACATTATTTTTGCTCCTTCTTTGCATCATTGTAGAATACTCGTGAGTTAGTACTCCATTTAAATTTTAATCGTTTTTTGTTTATAGTTTTCTTTTTAATTAAGGTAGAGATGGCTGTCTTAACGTGTTTATCTTTAAACCCGATAACATCTAATATTTCTGACATCTCTAAACCCCATCCAAACTTATCGGTGTACTTCCGTATTAAGTTATACACGGCAGTTTCCATTTTATTAAGAGACATTTATTCCCCCACAAGTTGATCACGTTTCTCTTCAAACACTAATATTTCTGCCATAGGAAAAACAATTCTAGGTCTTACACCCATACCTGTTTTCCTGTGTTTAGGTACGTAACCTTTCTTCAATAATTTATAAAACCATACTCGGCTTATGCCCCATCTCTTGGCAAGTTGAGTTGGTGTTAACGTTTCTTCTTCGTTCATGTGTATCTCCTTGATACCAGTTATTTTAATAACCAAAGTTAAATTCTAATTGGCGTGTGTCTTCTTCTTTCGGCTTGCCAATATATGTGAATACGTCGTCTAGGTTATCCTCATTGATAACAAGACTGATACCCCCTGCTTTAGTTATATCTTTTAGATTTTTATTTTGTAATGCTGTAGGTTTGTTTGTCCCTGCTTTACACTCGATGCCAAAGAATGCACCTTCATAACATCCTATGATATCGGGTATGCCACTCTTACCATAACCTCCTGTCACAGGATAAAAATAATACGCCCCTAGTTTTTTGAGGCGGTCTACAATCTTCTTCTTTACTTTTGCTTCTGGCGTCATTGCCATGTGCAGTTCCTTTCTTTTATTGTTCGTGGTGAGTACTTGTTTGTGTGTGATACACTACGTGATCCCGTGCGCGGGTACTTGAATTTTCCCCATATAAATCTAACTCAAGTAACTTTGCGTAATCATCCTCGTCATTGTTGACGTTTGTAGGCGCACACCATTGTTTAATTATTTGCCACATTTGACTCTCTACGCAATTTTTTTACTTCCTCCGAGTTAAGCTGTAGGTAAAACTTAC
>Ga0208032_1000430_pt1 | contig 24115 bp, 18 predicted proteins | sample MalvirAntarct_66_FD_184254 | JGI IMG/M metagenome (GOLD analysis project Ga0208032, IMG submission 184254) | Marine viral communities from the Global Malaspina Expedition - Malaspina viral metaG Antarct_66 (SPAdes) (version 2) | ecosystem: Environmental > Aquatic > Marine > Oceanic | place: West... | reverse complement strand
TCGTCAGCGTCTGTCTGAGTTTGTCTATAACTCAGCGTTTGTAATGAAGCCTATTTTTGCTCGTGCAAAAGCAGATCCAAAACGTATCGTTTACTGTGAAGGCGAAGACAGCAACGTACTATTAGCGGTACAAGTGGTCGTCGATGAGCAGTTGGCTTATCCAATCTTGGTCGGTCGTCCCTCAGTGATCGAAAATAACATCGCCAAGCTAGCATTACGCTTGAAAGACGGCGTGAACATTACTATTGTCAATGTTGATGATGATCCGCGCTATAACGATTACTGGAAAGGCTACTACGAGAAAAACAAACGTACTGGTGTCAGTATCGAGCTTGCTCGCCGTGATGTGCGCCGCAAAACCTCTTTAATTGGTGCTCTTTTGGTTGAAAATGGCGATGCCGATGGTATGATTTGTGGTACATTCGGTCACTATCAGCTGCATTTAAAATATGTTGGCAGAGTGATCAATAAAAAAGAAGGCATTAATGATTTTTACGCGATGAATGCGGTGCTCATGCAAGATCGTAATATTTTTATTGCTGATACCTATATCCATGAAGATCCAACGGCTGAGCAATTGGCTGAGATGACTGTATTGGCAGCTGAGCAATTGTGCCGCTTTAGCATTACCCCACGTGTAGCTTTAGTGTCGCATTCAAACTTCGGAACTTCTGATCGTGCCAGCGCGGTCAAAATGCGTAAAGTACATCAACTGTTGACCGAGATGAATGTCGATTTTGAGTTTGACGGTGAAATGCAAGGTGATGCGGCACTTGACGAACATATCCGTGCCAATGACTTGCCTTCGAGCAATCTTAAAGGTTCAGCAAATCTACTTATCTTGCCAACGTTAGATGCGTCGAACATTGCCTTTAACCTGCTTAAGACAGCAACCGGTAGCGCGTCTATCGGTCCTATTTTGTTAGGTGCAAGCAAACCTGTACATATTCTAACGCCATCAGCCACAGCGCGCCGTGTGGTCAATATGACGGCACTTGCAGTCACTGAAGCTCAGGATTTAGATAACGAGAAGCAGTAATCGATTACGCTCTTCAAAGTCAAAGTGCGCAATTAAGACAGTCTCTTGCATTTTTTATAGAGACCGTCTGCTATACTAAAACCAGCCAATGCTTAAAGTATTGGCTGGTTTTTTTTGACAAAATTTAGGTTAATTGGTAGTAGATATAAAGAGAATATTATGCAAGTGTATCTCGTCGGCGGTGCGGTACGTGATCAACTATTAGGGCGCCCTATTAAAGATAAAGACTTCGTTGTCGTTGGAGCAACAGTTACTGAGATGCTTGACGCAGGTTTTCAGCAAGTAGGCGCAGATTTCCCTGTATTTTTGCATCCAGTAAGCCGTGAGGAATATGCTCTCGCACGAACTGAGCGTAAGCAAGGTCTGGGCTATCAGGGCTTTAGCGTGCATGCCAGTATTGACGTTAGTTTAAAAGACGATTTGCAGCGGCGCGACTTGACAGTCAATGCCATGGCCATAGAGGTTACTAGCTTAACCGACGATACACCGATAAGTGGTGACGTGATTGATTACTACGGCGGATTGCAGGATATTGAAAATAAAACCCTACGTCATGTCTCAAGTGCCTTTAACGAAGACCCTTTACGGGTGCTGAGAACGGCGCGCTTTTATAGCCGCTATTACGATTTGGGCTTTACTATCGCTGATGACACGTTAGTCTTGATGCGTGAGTTGGTTGCTTCAGGAGAGCTTACCCATTTAAGTAGCGAGCGTATTTGGCAAGAATCGAGCCGTGCAATGATGCAGCTCTCCCCTCAGGTATACTGGCAACAGCTATTTGATATCGGCGCCCTTGCAGAGTACTTTGCACCGTTACATCAGGCTTGGAATGATGATCAGATACGAGAGACAGTGCAAACATCGCTATATTTCGCCGGTCAGATGCAATTGAATCTATCACAGCGTTGGGCGCTATTAATGGTTAGCCTTAAGCCATCGTTATTTCAGTCTAAGCCTACTGAAGCCATAACAGCTGTCAAAAGTATTAACGATATAGGTGATATGGCTAAAGTACCAAAGGCACAAACACAATTTGCTGGTTTATTCGTACAACAAGCTGATAAATTAAGCGTTATAACCCAACTCAGTGCTGCCGAGAAAATTGATCTTATTCAAGCCTGCAGCGCCCATAAAGAGCCTGAAAAACTCTCGCAGCTCTTGGTCACAAGCCAAGTATTGCAGTTATCTATACAGCACCGTCAGATGATGTTGGCATTAAATAGCTTTCACAGTATTGGTATGAATGATATTGATCAAAGTCTCAAAGGTCCAGCGATTGGTAAAGCCTTGCGTCAATGCAGAATTGAGCATTTACAAACGCAAACAGCCTGACATAAAAAGATTAAACACTCTTTAAAATTTTAAAACCATATCCTAATTAAAACTCTATTATGACTCAAACATCTAAAAATACTCAGCCTATGATGGCATCTGCCCCCGTTATGCTTGTCACAGGTGGTGCTAAGAGAATTGGCGCGGCTATTATTCGTGCGGCTCATAAGCAAGGCTATCGCGTCATTATCCATTGTCATCATAGTGAGCAAGAGGCACATGCATTAGCAGACGCGCTGAATGATACTTGCGCTCATAGTGCTGTGGTTATTGTCGCGGATTTGGCAGTGGTAAATCAGGCAGACACTCTCAAGCACCTGACCCAAACTATCATGCAGGCATTTGGGCAACTAAACGTACTGGTACATAATGCCTCTCGCTTTTACTCTACCCCCCTTGGCAGTATTAATTATGACCAATGGGACGAGCTGCTGTTGACCAATGCCAAAGCGCCTTTATTGTTAAGCCAAGCACTACTACCTTATCTTAAGCAACAACAAGGTTGTATTATTAGTCTGCTTGATATTCATGCGCATGATAAGCCGTTTGCCAATTATACGGTTTACAATATGGCAAAAGCGGCGCATCGGATGATGGTGCAGTCTTTAGCACTGGATATGGCGCCTGGTGTACGCGTGAATGGGGTCGCGCCTGGGGTCAATATTTTACCCGATGCAGATAGCGATCAAGCGATTGATAGCGAGCAGCAAAGTAAGATTATAGGTTCCATTCCTATGCAGCGAATAGGCATCCCTGCTGACATTGCGCATAGCGTGCTCTATTTGGCGCACGCCAGTTATGTGACGGGTGAGATAATAACCGTAGATGGAGGCCGAAGTTTGACGCTGGCTGGTGGTAATTAGTGATAATTCATCAAATAGTATGCCCTATCTGCTAACTTTTACTTGAAAATATATAAAAATCAGGTATCATTGTGCGTCTAAAGGGCCCATAGCTCAGTTGGTTAGAGCAGAGGACTCATAATCCTTTGGTCGTAGGTTCAAGTCCTACTGGGCCCACCAAATTCAAACCCCGTAAACGCAATGTTTATGGGGTTTTTTGTTGTCTAGTGTTTTTAGCTGGCTTGTTAGAGTGTGCGATAAACCTCTGAGGGTGGATTTGCCTATCCCCAATGAATCAGCACCGTCAGGTACTTTACGTTTGTGTTCAACGACTAAGCTGATGGCTTCTAATTTGAATTATCAGGTATATTGATTGCGTTTGTTGGTCATACTATGTTCCTTCTTTTGTTTAGTACAACCTCTTAGCAACTGTCCAAATTTATTATGCCACTACATGCTGGCATGTCTTAGCAAGTCCTTACTGCTTTTATGAGTACTCAATTGGCTTAATTAATATCGGGGTTTGCTTTGCAAGCACCCTTGTTTATGCTTTCTGAACTTAGCAGCACACCGCTTTCAATGTAATCGTTTTAATCCTCTTAGACCAGACACTTATGGTGCATAGAAAATCATAAAAACCATCATGGTGCGAAAAAAGTGCAATATCTCCTAAAAAGACCGATATTGGTGCGTTTATTATGTATTTTGGAATGGCATAAATATTGAAGTATTAATAGCAGTTAGGAATGGTTTGTTAACTCGGCCTACCAAGCTGCTACTTTATCTTTTTGGAGAAATATATGTCTTTATTGCCAACGCTTATCACTGATACTCCTATAAGTACAAATTATCGTATCGACTCAAAACTCACATCACGTTTGTCTCTACTAGCAGTAGCCGTCGTAGGTAGCTTAAGCCTTATAGGTTGTCAGAAACCTGCAGAAACTAGCGCTGAGACCAATTCTACAGCCACAAAAACCGAAACGGCCGAGACCGCTACTACCCCTGCGGCAGATGGTGACACCATAAAAGTTGGCATCTTGCATTCTTTATCTGGAACGATGGCCATCTCTGAAACATCCTTAAAAGATACTGCTCTCATGACCATTGATGAAATTAATGCCAATGGCGGTGTGTTGGGTAAGCAGCTAGAGCCAATCGTCGTAGATCCCGCTTCTGATTGGCCGTTATTCGCTGAAAAAGCACGTCAGCTGTTAACTCAAGACAAAGTGGATGTCATATTTGGTGGTTGGACATCGGTATCACGTAAGTCCGTGCTGCCTGTCGTTGAAGAACTAAATGGTTTAATGTTCTACCCTGTGCAGTACGAAGGTCAAGAGCAATCAGAAAACATTTTCTACACTGGTGCTGCACCTAACCAACAAGCCATTCCTGCCGTTGAATATTTAATGAGCCCAGAGGGCGGTAGTGCAGAACGCTTTGTCTTACTTGGGACAGACTATGTCTATCCTCGGACTACTAACCAGATACTGCGTGCTTTCTTGAAGTCTAAAGGGGTCGCTGAAACAGACATCATGGAAGAGTACACTCCTTTCGGTTTTAGCAACTATCAGACTATCGTTGGCAACATTAAAAGCTTCTCGACGGGTAAGAAAACGGCGGTTATCTCTACCATTAATGGGGACTCAAACGTACCCTTCTATCGTGAGCTTGCCAACCAAGGCATCAAAGCCTCTGATATCCCCGTCATGGCATTCTCAGTAGGAGAAGAAGAGCTTCGCGGTATCGATACTAGCTTATTGCAAGGGCATTTGGCGTCATGGAACTACTTTATGTCGGTTAAAAATCCTGTCAATAGCGGCTTCACCAAAAAGTATAAGAAATATGCGCTAGATCATAAGCTACCGAATGCTGAAAAGGTCGTGACCAATGATCCTATGGAAGCCACCTACGTGGGTATCAATATGTGGAAACAAGCAGTCGAAAAAGCAGGTACCACTAATGTCGATAAAGTGCGTATTAGTATGGGAGGTCAGACTTTTGACGCGCCATCAGGGTATACATTAAAAATGGATGAGGAAAACCATCACTTATGGAAGCCTGTCATGATCGGTCAAATCCGTGCCGATGGTCAGTTCGATGTGATTAGCAAAACGCCAAAAGTCATTCGTGCTGAGCCATGGAGTCAGTACATTCCTAAATAAGGTGTTGTCACCTAAACCGCAATCCTTAGCCCTTAGCCCTTAGCCCCTTAATGGTATCAATACCAGCAACCCTTTAGCTCCTCTACTGATAAAACAGTTTTCAGTAGAGGTTAGAGGAGTGTTGACTGCAAAAAAGGAACCATCATGTCACATTACCCTTCCTATTATAAAAGTGACGCGCAAGCCAATTATTCTAATAAGACTTTTATCATCGCCTTACTATCTTTACTCCTCCTCATTGCTATCACATCAGCTGCTCATGCTCACGAGACGCCAATAGCCCACAGCCATGGCGAGAAACTATCTACTAATACTGTGGCAGCGACATCCAATGCTGTAAGTGAAGAGACCTTACTTGCTCAAGACGACACCTTACTTGCTCAAAACAAGCAGTCTCTGACTACGCCTGCTAATCTTGCGATAAGTAAAGGGGACGCTATCGAACAGTTCGTTGCTGCTGACTTCACCAAGCGCCAAACCATGCTCAACCAGTGGCCGGGGTCAGTTGAGAGTTTGGATACTTTAGTTGAGCTGATAAAAAACGATGAGCTATACCAAGGTAATGGTGGGCAAACTTATCTACTTAACAGCGAAGATGAGCTATTTACTTATCCTGCTAAGCAGCTGACCACCGAGTGGCCTAGCGACTTGGCGCAAGTGACTTTGACCAATACGCTACGCTCAGCCTTAGTGTTTGGACAAGCCAAGGTTAAGCTTGAGTCAAACGATCCTACGCAACGTGTGCAGGCAGTTGCCATCTTAGCGGACAATATCGAACAGCTAGATCCAGCACTCATAAGTACTGCTGCCACTAATGAGCAAGACGACGACGTCAAAACGGCGTTGAGTACTTTACAAGCGAGGATTGATTTTAGAGATGGCGACGTCGCCAAGCAAATTGCCGCGCTTACCGTGCTTGCTGATAGTGATAGCCCGCAAGTCTTAGTTGATGTCAAAAAAGCATTGGCGGCAGATGATATCGATCCTGTACTAAAATCTGCGCTGTTAGACGCTGAGGATAGTATTGAGCAGCGCATTACCATCAGTACTTGGATAGGTCATCTATTTACGGGGCTTAGTACGGCAAGTATCTTACTACTGGCGGCATTAGGGCTCGCCATTACCTTTGGTCTGCTTGGGGTCATCAATATGGCCCACGGTGAGCTAATTATGATTGGTGCTTACGCCACTTATATGGTGCAAAATCTCTTTCAAGCGTATTTTCCTAGTATGACTGGATGGTATCTGGTTGCTGCTATACCCGTCGCTTTCTTAGTCAGTGCCATTATCGGCATGATTATCGAACGAATCATTATTCGCCCGCTTTACGGTCGTGAGCTTGAAACCTTACTGGCAACCTTCGGTGTCAGTCTGATTCTTATGCAATTGGTTCGGATGATATTTGGCGCGCAAAACGTCGAAGTCAGCAATGTCGACTGGTTGAGCGGTGCCTATCAAGTGTCCTCGAGCCTTGTACTCCCCTTCAACCGTATCGCTATTATCGGCTTTACCATCATTATTCTTATGCTACTGGTGTACTTACTTAACAAGACTCGCTTTGGGTTGTTTGTGCGCGCTGTGACTCAAAATCGGCAAATGGCACGTGCAGTGGGTATCTCATCTGCTCGCATCGATATGTTGGCTTTTGGACTTGGCTCGGGTCTCGCAGGTCTCGCTGGCTGTGCCTTAGCGCAAGTAGGCAATGTCGGACCCGACTTAGGTCAGACTTATATCATTGATGCGTTCCTAGTCGTCGTGGTTGGCGGTGTTGGGCAAGTATGGGGCGCGGTATTGGCATCTTTAGGTCTTGGTGTCAGTGGTACGGTGCTAGAGATTGGCATTGGTGCTGTGATGGCTAAGATTGTATTACTGGTTCTTGTGATTTTGTTTATTCAAAAACGTCCACAAGGTTTATTCGCCCTCAAAGGCCGTTTTGTGGATTAAGGAGAACCTCATGCGTTTGACTCAATTATTATCTGATTCCCCACGTAATGCCATTTTGATTGGTTTGTGTTTTTTAGTGCTACTGATACTGCCTTGGCTCCATCTATTACCTGAAACCTCTAGTTTTCACCTGTCTGCTTACTGGATAACTTTGATTGGTAAAATAATGGCGCTCGCCATGGTAGCACTGGCTTTAGACTTGGTCTGGGGCTATGCCGGCATCCTAAGCTTAGGTCATGGTCTTTATTTTGCGCTAGGAGGTTATGCTTTTGGTATGTATTTAACGCGAGAAACGGCTGGCACAGGCTTGCCAGACTTTATGCGTTTCTTAAGTTGGACCGAGCTGCCGTGGTATTGGGCAGGCACTCAACACTTTTGGTGGGCGATGGCTCTAGTGGTATTAGTTCCCGGTCTGGTCGCTTTTATCTTTGGCTATTTTGCTTTTCGCTCCAAGATCAAAGGGGTTTATTTTTCGATTATTACTCAAGCCATGACCTATGCGGCAGCCTTATTATTCTTCCGTAACGAAACAGGCTTTGGTGGTAACAATGGCTTCACAGGTTTTACCACGTTATTGGGCTATGACATCACTGCCTCTTCAACAAGGGCTGTGCTGTGTTTTACGACTGCTTTGGCGCTGCTACTGTCCTATCTTGGACTACGCTATCTGATGAGCCAGCCTTATGGGCGCGTGCTCGGTGCCATCCGTGATAGTGAAAATCGATTGCAGTATTTAGGCTATCGCACGCTTTGGTACAAGCTTTCTGCTTGGGTATTGTCTGCAGTCATTGCTGGTATCGCTGGTGCTCTATATGTACCGCAAGTTGGCATCATTAATCCGGGTGAAATGAACCCCGTCAACTCTATCGAGATGGCAGTATGGGTGGCTGCGGGAGGCAGAGGTTCACTCATTGGTGCTATCGTAGGCGCAGGTGCAATCAATGCGATTAAGACTTATTTTACCGTCGCCTATCCGGAGTTTTGGTTGCTTATCCTAGGTGGATTATTTGTGGTGGTTACTTTATTTCTCCCTAACGGCATCATTGGCGTACTTGATCGTTTTAAAAAGGAAAAAGAATAATGTTAATAACTAATGCTGCTACTTCTAATGTTGCTACTTCCCAAAAAGTTACTAACGATGCGCTTGTTAAAAACAATCCTAGTATCAATAATCCAATGAAAAACTCTAAAAATACACCACACATAACAGTCGCAGAAAACACGCCTACCCGACCAGTCACTACTCTGGCTGAAGATTACGGAGATAGCGGGGGCTTGGCGCATCCTGTTCCCAAATCAGGGCCAGATATGAGACATGGTATTGCGCTGTATTTAGAAGACGTTAGCGTGTGGTTTGACTCGTTCCGTGCACTCAATGACTTATCTTTATACATTGAGGCAGGCGAGCTACGCTGCATCATCGGCCCTAATGGCGCAGGTAAGACGACATTAATGGATGTTATTACGGGCAAAACGCGTCCTACTAAAGGCAGTGCATTTTTCGGTCAAGTACATAATTTAGCCAAACTATCTACCGAAGAAATCGCGGAAGCAGGCATTGGTCGTAAGTTTCAAAAACCTACCGTATTTGAGAAATTTACTGTACTTGATAACTTAATGCTTGCTGCGCCAAAGGATAAGCGAGTGTCAAAAAGCTGGTTTAATCGTATTGACGCAGAAATCCAAGATACGCTTGACTCAACGCTTGATCAAATACGCCTAAAAGAGCTGATTAACAAGCCAGCAGGACTGTTGTCTCATGGTCAAAAACAGTGGCTAGAGATTGGGATGTTACTGATGCAAAGACCAAAACTTATCTTACTTGATGAACCAGTGGCAGGCATGACAGATGCCGAAACCGAACATACCGCTGAGTTATGTCTACGCCTTAAAAAGAATCATACTTTAATCGTGGTTGAGCATGATATGACCTTTATTGATGCCATAAGTGAGAAAGTAACGGTCTTAGCAAATGGCGCTATTTTGGCTGAAGGCACGTTAAATGAAGTACAGAATAATGAGGCCGTTATTGAGACTTACTTGGGTCGATAATTGATAGTAGTGCTTAGAAATAGACCTAAAAAATAGAGGTGCTTATATGTTAGAAATTAATGCCATAAATCAATATTATGGTGGCAGTCACATTTTACGTGATGTCACCCTCGCCGCCCCTGTAGGAGAATGTAGCGTGGTACTGGGTCGTAATGGCGTCGGTAAAACCACCTTACTTAAATGCTTGATGGGCATCCTACCAATAAAAACAGGTGAAATTTTATTAGACGGCAAGGACATTAGTCAGATGACGCCTGAGCAGCGTGTACGCGCAGGACTCGCTTATGTACCGCAAGGACGTGATATCTTTTCCACTTTGACCGTTGAAGAAAACATTCTGATTGGCATGGCGAAATTTCCTCAACGAAAAGCAAGTAAAGTACCCAAACACTTGTATGATATATTTCCAGTGCTGGACGAGATGAAGCATCGGCGCGGTGGCGATCTATCTGGCGGTCAGCAGCAGCAGCTCGCTATTGCTCGTGCGCTTGCCTCCGAGCCATCTGTGCTGGTACTCGATGAGCCGACTGAAGGTATTCAGCCCTCTATCATCAAGGACATCGGGCGGGTCATTAGGGATTTAGGTTATCAAGGTAAAATGGCCATTATACTGGTCGAGCAATTTTATGAGTTTGCAGAAGAGCTTGCCGATAACTATACCGTGCTCTCTAGAGGACAAGTGGTAGCTCAAGGGGTTGGATGTGACATGGCAAAAAACAACATTCAAGAGTTGGTGGCAATCTAAAAGGACACTTTCTAAAAGGACACTTTCTAAAAGGGAACACAATTTTGACTTGGCAATCCTCACTACAGCTTCATTTCGACTGCGCCTCTAATACTGCAAAAACTCGGCTGTGTCATCGTGCCCATACTGGCGCACTCATGGTGCAGCGCGCGCTGTATCCTGAGCCTGATAGTACTGATAGTACTGATAGTACTGATAGTAGCCAAGCAGGGATTTGCCATATTTATGTGTTGTATCCTCCTGCTGGTATCGCCGATGATGACCGCTTAACATTGGAATTTGACCTACACTCTAACAGCCATGCGGTGATTACCACCCCTGGAGCCGGCAAATGGTACGGGCAACGCAAATCATTACGATACTCTAGACCTAGCGACCCATCAAAATTTAACAACGGTACTCAATCGGCACATAGCAACACTTCTAACGACTGTTTTAATGATGTTGTCAGCGCAGAACAGCATATCAACGCCCGCCTCGATGACCACGCTATTCTTGAATGGCTACCACAAGAAAGTATCTATTACGATCATTCTATCTCTACTGCCAATAACCGCTTTTATTTGGCTAAAACGGCAAGTTTATTGACTTGGGATATTGCTGTGTTCGGACGTCAAGCGTATCAAGAGACGTTTGCTAATGGTCATTATGCCAACCGCTTAGAGGTATGGCGTGAGAGTGATCTATTGGTCAGTGAGTGCACCTCCCAGCAAGCCAATACGCGCTGGTTTACCTCACCATTAGGACTGAACAATCAACATGTTCATGGCTCTTTTTGGGCAATACCTAGCACAGAGGTCATTGCGCCAGAACTACAGAATAATCCGCTCAAGCTCGGCCAATATTTAGATACCACTATTACCGAGATACGCCATCTCATTGATACGCAGTCATTACCTATTTATTGTACTCATAATTTTCAAGGTATTAATTGCCGTTATTTAGGGGCAGATGTGCGTGTGTGCTTTGAAGCTTTTTACCAAATTCGCGAGCTTATACGGTCTACATGGTATGCGCTTGAGCCTCATCGACCGAGAATTTGGGACACCTAATATCATGTGCTCCCACTTAATCTCATCCCTGAACAATGCTGAACCAAACCAGAATGACTCTACTTAGTACATTTAACTTGGCACATTTACTTTATGAAGATTAAAAACGGTTCATAGTCTTTAAAGCACAATAATTATTAAGGAAGCTTTATGCAATTAAATCCTACAGAGAAAGATAAACTCTTATTATTTACAGCCGGTATGGTGGCGGAACGTCGTAAAAATCGCGGTGTAAAACTCAATTATCCTGAGTCTATCGCTTACATTAGCATGTTACTAATGGAAGGCGCACGTGATGGCAAAACCGTGGCGCAACTGATGAGTGAAGGAGCCACTTATCTCTCTGCCGATGACGTCATGGAAGGCATTGCAGAGATGATACACGATGTCCAAGTTGAAGCCACTTTCCCCGATGGCACTAAGCTGGTGACGGTACATAACCCCATCGTATAGCTTGTTTGCTATAAAGTCGTATACAACGATATTGAACTAGAGCCATTGCCGTAAGACGATTAAGGATAATAAAAATGACGATGAAAGTAGGCGAATATAAGATTAAAGCAGGCGATATGGCATTGAATGCTGGTCGCTGCGTTCAAACCATAGCAGTAATCAATACCGGCGACCGCCCTATTCAAATCGGTTCTCATTATCACTTCTATGAAGTCAATGCAGCACTGAGCTTTGATCGAGAGTCGACGCTTGGCTATCGACTCAATATCCTATCTGGCACTGCTGTACGTTTTGAGCCGGGACAAGCGCGCGAAGTGGAGCTGGTTGCCATCTCAGGTAGACAGCATATTTATGGTTTTTCGGGCAAAGTCATGGGCGTTGTAGACCCTAAAACCTCTCAAAACACCTCGAAAAAACGCATTGACCGACGTATTTATGCTGAACATTTTGGCCCTACCACAGGAGATAAGGTACGCTTGGCCGATACGAATTTATGGCTTGAGGTTGAATATGATTTGACCAGTCATATTGATCACCAGCCTGACATTGATAGTGTTAGCATTGGTGAAGAGGTTAAATTTGGCGGCGGTAAGGTTATCCGCGATGGCATGGGTCAGTCACAGCTAATAGGTGACCAAGTTGCCGATACTATTATTACCAATGCTCTAATTGTGGACTATAGCGGTATCTATAAGGCAGATGTGGCTATCAAAGAGGGCCGCATTAGTGGCATCGGTAAAGCTGGCAATCCTGATATTCAGCCTAACGTGACGTTACCTATTGGCGCGGCTACCGAAATTATCGCAGGAGAAGGTAAAATCTTGACTGCTGGCGGTATCGATAGTCATATTCACTTCATTGCACCGCAGCAATGTGAGACGGCATTGATGTCTGGTGTAACCACGATGTTAGGCGGTGGCACGGGGCCTGCTGAAGGTACTCTTGCCACCACTTGTACGCCTGGTGCCTATCATATTCACAGCATGCTAAAAGCCACTGATGCTATTCCGATGAATATCGGATTCTTAGGTAAAGGCAATGTTAGTTTACCTGCCCCCATTGTAGAGCAGATTGAAGCGGGTGCTATCGGGCTTAAGCTTCATGAAGACTGGGGCTCCACGCCCAAAGCCATTGATAACTGCCTTAGCGTGGCTGAAGAATATGATGTACAAGTGGCTATTCATACTGATACGTTAAATGAAAGTGGCTATTTAGATAGCACTCTAGGCGCGTTTAAAGACCGCTGTATTCACACCTTCCATACCGAAGGCGCTGGCGGCGGTCATGCCCCAGATATCTTAAAAGCTATTGGCGAAACCAACGTCTTACCCTCATCAACCAACCCGACACGCCCTTTCACCATCAATACCATTGACGAGCATCTCGACATGCTCATGGTTTGTCACCATCTAAGCCCAGCCATTGCCGAAGATGTCGCTTTTGCAGAAAGCCGTATTCGTAAAGAAACCATTGCCGCTGAAGATATTTTACAAGATATGGGTGCCATCTCCATGATGAGTAGTGATTCGCAAGCGATGGGACGCGTGGGAGAAGGCATTATTCGCACATGGCAAACGGCTGATAAGATGAAAGCCCAGCGTGGTCACCTTGCTCCTGATCAATCAGCTAAAACTGAGCAATCCTTAGACAATATCATGCTAAGTCCTACGGATTCTGATAGCGGCAATGACAACTTTCGTATCAAACGCTACCTCGCAAAATACACCATCAACCCCGCTATTACCCATGGCATTAGTGATGAAGTAGGATCACTGGAGTTGGGGAAATGGGCAGATTTAGTGTTGTGGTCGCCTGCATTTTTTGGTGTTAAGCCTGATTTAATTATAAAAGGCGGTTTGATTGCAGCGGCACCTATGGGCGACCCCAATGCTTCCATATCTACCCCGCAGCCTGTGCACTATCGCAGCATGTTTGGTAGCTTCCCCAAGACAGTGGCGCAGACTTGCATCACCTTTATGTCAAGTGCGGCTATTGATAAAGGTGTTGATAGGCAATTAGGATTAGAAAAGGTCATCAAAGCAGTACATAACATTCGTAAAGTACGTAAACAAGACATGAAATTCAACAGCTACTGTCCTCAGATGGAGGTCAATCCTGAGACTTATGAAGTGTATGCCGATGGTGAGCTGCTGACCTGTGAGCCTGCCGACTATCTACCGATGGCACAGCGCTACTTTTTATTCTAGCTGCTTTTTATTGTCGTGCTGATAATCCCCAGTCAGCTGTAAATCATCTATTTTAACGGACTATAGACATACTTATGAAAATTTATACGCAACGCCTTGATAAATCAGACCTGAACGCTGAACAGCAAGCCGTGATTGATAGCCAAAAACAGGCAGAAAAATTTTTATATTTAGATTTCGACACCCGTCAGCGTAGCCGTTTTAAAGCAGAAACCCAGCATCAAGAATCCATTGGTGTTGATTTGCCACGTACGGAAACCATTAAGAATGGCAGTGTGCTAGCAGACCATCAAGGCAATTTAATACAGATTATGGCCGCTAAGCAGGGATTAATCGAAGTAACTGCAGATAATAACTTTGACCTTATGAAAGGCGCTTACCATTTAGGCAACCGCCATGTGCCTTTAATGCTGACCCCTACTGCCCTCTACTTTGAGCCTGACCATGTTTTAGAAGCGATGTTACATCAACTTGGCCTACATACCCAAGCTGTACAAGCGCCGTTTGAGCCAGAGACTGGTGCTTATAAAGGCAATCAAGGCGGACATTCTCACTCTCATAGTCACAGTCATAGCCATGCACATAGCGATAACCATCAGCATAATCACTCTGACGCTCACAGCCATAATCATAATCATGACTAATCACGCCACACACTCACAGCAGACTACCCGTACCGCACAAGGTATAAATGATCTGAATAATACAGAGGTAACTGGACGTTTGCTCATGCTGGCGTCAAGCAACTTGCCTATTGGCAGTTATACCTACTCGCAAGGCATAGAACCGGCTATTGAGTCAGGGCTTATTCATGATGAAAGCAGTAGCATGGACTTTATGAGTGATTATCTGGAGCTGGCATTATGTCGTTATGAGCTACCGCTACTAGCGCTCATGATTGAAGCCATTATGATTGAGGACGTCGCACTTGCTGATGCTTTAGGTGCAGATTACCACGCTAGCCGCGAAACCAAAGAATTCGTCTATGAGTCAAGTCAATTAGCACTGTCTTTATCCGCATGGCTTGATAATGTCCTTGAGCTCAATGTGCCTGATAGCTTACTCGCTCATGGGTTTTTGCCACTGTTTGCCCATATCAGCTCGCACTGGCAATTTAACCCTGTACAAGCCATGACCACTTACGCTTTTGGTCAAATCGAAAATATGGTGCTGGCTGCGGTCAAGACTGTACCGCTTGGACAAATGGCAGGACAGCGAATCATTTGGCAGCTGCAACAGCTACTAAGCCAACAAGTACAGTCACTGGCTGCCAACGTCCAGCAAAAATTTTCGCAAGTTCAAAGCATGCCGTTAGTGGCAGATACGCCTGACATAGCGATATCAAGGCTAAATCTACTTTATCAACAGTTACAAATATCCGCTAACTTACCAAATTTAGCCATACTGTCTTGCCAGCATGAAAGGCAATACAGCCGCCTATTTCGCTCTTAATCGCTAATATACATAACTCTCATCAAGGAACTTTATCTATGGCACTAACACCCAAAGTCGAAAACAAAAATTTAGAAACGACGCTCTCTCCGCTACGTTTAGGCATTGGCGGCCCTGTAGGCTCAGGAAAAACGGCATTAACGCTGAGATTGTGTCAACGCCTGCGCGATGAAGTCAATATGGCAGTGGTAACCAATGATATTTATACCAAAGAAGACTCTGAATTTTTAACGCGTCATGAGGCCATGCCAGCTGAGCGTATTCGAGGTGTCGAAACGGGTGGCTGCCCGCATACTGCCATCCGTGAAGATGCCTCGATTAACCTATCTGCCATCGCCGAATTACAGCAGCAGTTTGCAGGTCTTGAGCTTATTATCATCGAGTCTGGTGGCGATAATTTGGCAGCAACTTTTAGCCCTGAATTATCCGACTTGACGCTATATGTCATTGATGTCTCAGCAGGCGACAAAATCCCTCGTAAAGGCGGCCCTGGTATCATGAAATCGGACTTACTCATCATCAATAAAACCGACCTTGCCCCTCTCGTAGGCGCGTCACTTGAGGTGATGGCACGTGATGCCAAAAAAATGCGCGGCGATAAGCCTGTGGTTTTTAGCAACATGAAAACAGGCGAAGGCGTTGATGACATCGTTGCTTTTATCCTTGATAAAGGCATGATAAGCATAGCGTAAGACCATGCCTCTAATGCCACATGCTAGGGCATAAATAGGTGTTCTGCAAACTACTGAATAATAAGCAGGCTATCAGACAGTGATCATATCGATTGGTTTACACATTAAGGATTTATCATGACCATAAAAACCTCACAAACCATGATATAGTCAATTCCAAATAAAACAGATATGTTATGTTCCAACGCAGTACTGGTATAAATTTTTCTGGCGTGCTGTGCCTACGCCGACAGAGGCTGCGTAAAACTCATTCCAGTCCTACTGTATCGCTTTAATACTGAATTCACTATACGTAAAAATTTCATCAGCAAAACGTCAACAGCTAGTGGATTAGCATTGTTATCATTAAAAAAGCCGAATGCTACTTCTAATCGTAGCATTCGGCTTTTTAGTCGGATTTTCTAACCGTTAGAAAGAAGTACGGCGATAGTCGCGGTATTTAGGTAACCAGAAGTTAGCTTTTAATCGACGTTCTAAGTTTTCTGCCGTGACTGGTAATGCCAATTTATCTTCAATCGCTTGCAAGGCAACTGCATAGGCTATTTTTTCACTGATTTCTCTAATGAATTTAATGGGCGGCAATATGGCACCTGGCGCTTTTTCATATTCTACTGAGATATCTGCAAGTGCTTGGCTTGCTGCCGTCAGCATATTATCACTGATACCCGTCGCACGTGCTGCTAAAACCCCTAAACCAATGCCTGGGAATATATAGCTGTTATTACACTGAGAGACTTCAAAAGACTGACCTTCAAAAGTGGTATTAGGAAAAGGACTGCCCGTTGCAACAATGGCCTTACCACGACTCCAGTTAGTCACTTCTTGCGGTGTTGCTTCAACACGAGACGTTGGATTTGATAGCGGCAATACAATAGGATGTTCAGTATTAGCACATAAAGCTTCGACGACCTCTTGCGTAAAGAGACCTTTTTGTCCGCTTACGCCAAACAAGACAGTTATTCTTGCTTGTTTAACCACTTGTGCTAACCCAAGTTTTTGACTCTTATCCCAATGCTCAATATCTGATTCTTTTTGCACTAACGGTGTTTGGAATTTTTGTAGCTCTGTCATGCTATCGGTTAGCAGACCATAACGGTCAACCATAAATACCTGTCTGCGAGCTTGCTCTTCTGTTAACCCTTCACGCTGCATCTGACGAATAATGTGCTCAGCGATACCGCAGCCTGCAGATCCTGCACCCAAGAAAGCAATATTTTGTTGACTAAGTTTCTGGCTTTTATTTAAACATGCTGCAATCAATGTACCGACTGAAACAGCAGCAGTTCCTTGAATATCATCGTTAAAGCAACAGAGCTGATCACGATATTTATTCAATAATGGGGTCGCATTTTCCTGTGCAAAATCTTCAAATTGCAATAACACCTCGGGCCAACGACGCTTAACAGCCTGAATAAATAAGTCTACAAATTCATTGTACTCATCGCCAGAAATTCGTGGATTTCTCCAGCCCATATACATAGGATCGTCAAGCAACTGCTGATTATTGGTACCGACATCTAACAAAATAGGTAAGCAATAAGCGGGACTAATACCACCACAAGCGGTGTATAAAGCCAATTTACCAATTGGAATTCCCATACCGCCAATACCTTGGTCACCTAAGCCCAAGATACGTTCGCCATCAGTGACCACGATAACTTTTACGTTTTGTTTGGTGGCGTTTTGCAACATGTCATCGATTTTATGACGTTCAGGATAAGAGATAAATAAACCACGTTTACGGCGATAAATTTGAGAGAATTTTTCACAAGCTTGCCCAACCGTAGGGGTATAGATGAGCGGCATGACTTCCTCAATATGCTGCTCAATCAAATGGTGAAATAATGTCTCATTAGTGTCTTGTATATTACGCAAATAAATATGCTTATCCATATCACTGGTAAATGAGCGTAGTTGAAGATAAGCACGTGATGACTGCTCTTCAATCGTCTCAATATTATGAGGTAATAGACCGGTTAAATTAAAGCTATCACGCTCCTCTGATGAAAAAGCACTGCCCTTATTCAATAAAGGGGTTTCTAATAGTGCAGGACCTGCAAAGGGAATATATAACGGACGTTGGTTTAACATGATAAAATCTTCTTATTAAAAGTATGGGGTGGTACAAGGTTAATGGGTTAATGGGTTAATGGGTTAAATATTTTTATCGATTCATTAAACAAATGAAGTTATTTAAATTTATGTTTTACTCTAGCTTGCTCAAATTCGTTCAAGCTGACATATTAAAGAGTTGATATCTATAATAAATACAATGTTTTTTATAAACCCTTAACATTGATAATGAAGGGTTTTTTATTGTATTTTCTTAATTGAATAAGTTGTTTTTAGCAAGTTAGAAATTGAGCGATGCTGAAGAAACTGTAAAGATAAACTTAGTAAACTAACCACTGGACGAGGCGCTTACCATGACCAAAAAATTGCAGAGATATAGTACAGAATGTAAAGCAGAGGCTATCTAACAGATAACTTAAGTGTGATGGCTTAGTAATCAAGAATAGCGATACAAACGTTATCCAATTGATATAACCAATCAAGGCAAAGTTGTCGGCAAGAATCCCTATTATACTGAAGTTATAGCAGCTCTTGAAGACATCATACAACTGAAATAGCAATCATGAATTATTTCGATCAAAGCATAAAAAAATAAATAGGACTAATGTCGGCTATTTACGCAAAACAGTCACTGTAATAGTCTTGAGAAGTCTAGCACAAAGGTTATTTAAAAACACCTTGTTACAACTTACTATTAGTGCTATATTTTAACCAGTTGATGAGTATCTAGACTTTTTCAACCAAAACCTCTTATTTTATCCTTCGTAAAAATCGTTACCGCAAGAACACCATAATAAGAACGCAGTAAGTAGTAAAGTGACCAATCACCTGCAACTCCTTTCTTTGACATGGTTAATTTTTTAAATCTTAAAAACACAAAACCCAAACTGTATGAGTCAGGAAGACTCTTGCATTAAATTCGCATGAACCCCTGCTTATACAACAATCGTGCCCCTTTATATGCACTTACAAGGATGTCAATCATGTCGCTACAAAACCCAATTTTTATTCCTGGCCCTACCAATATTCCTGACAGATTACGTCGCGCGATGAACGTGCCGACGCAAGATCACCGTGCGCCTGATTTCTCAGACACGTTCTTACCAGTGCTTGCTGATTGTAAAAAAGTATTTGGCACCCAAGATGGCGAAATCATTCTATTTACCTCTAGCGGCACAGGTGGCTGGGAAGCTGCTATTAGCAATACCTTGTCACCTGGTGATAAAGTTCTGATTGCACGCTATGGTATGTTCTCGCATCGCTGGATCGATATGTGTCAGCGCCACGGACTTGATGTGCAAGTTGTGGAGTGCGATTGGGGAACAGGCGCACCTGCTGATAAATTCCAAGCGATTTTAAACAAAGACACTGCACACGAAATCAAAGCCGTCATGGCCACACATAACGAAACAGCAACAGGTGTTTTAAGTGATATTGGCGCCGTTCGCAAAGCTATGGATAGCAGTGACCACCCTGCTTTATTATTCGTAGATGGTGTCAGCTCAATTGCTTGTGTCCCTTTTGAGATGGATGCTTGGGGCGTAGACGTTGCTGTTGCCGGCTCACAAAAAGGCTTTATGCTCGCAACGGGTATGGCAATATTGGGCGTCAGTCAAAAAGCTTTGAGTCATATGGATGAGGCAAAGCTTCCACGTACTTATTTTGCTTTTCGTGATATGTTAAATGCCAATGCTAACGGCGGCTTCCCTTATACGCCACCATTAAATCTCATCTATGGCCTAAGAGAAAGTCTTGAGATGTTGTTTGATGAAGGTCTTGAGAATGTCTATGCACGTCATTACCGTCTAGCCGAAGGCGTACGACAAGCGGTTAGCGCTTGGGGTATGAAACTGTGTGCAAAAACACCTGACCTTTATTCTAATACCGTCAGCGCCATCTTTGTTCCTGAAGGCTTTGACAGTAACAAGCTGACCGATCATGCGTTTAATAAATACGGTATCTCATTTGGTATTGGTTTGGGCGAGATGAATGGTAAAGCATTTAGAATCGGTCATCTAGGTTCATTAACTGAAGTTATGGTACTAGCAGGGCTTGCAACGATTGAGATGGCAATGGTTGATTTGGGCTACCCTATTAAACTTGGACAAGGCGTTGCTGCTGCGCAAGAGTATTATCGCAACAGCGCACCAACTAAATAAAATTTATTAGATAACAAGCTATTAAATAGCAAGAGTTAAACAAAAGATGAAGGACTATTTTTTATGATAACAAATGATAATGGATTAGTGATTCCAACCCTTGATGATATGTTAGAAGCGCATGAGCGCATCAAACCATATATCCATCGCACCCCTGTTTTGACCTCTCGCTTTTTAAATGAGCTGGCTGGCTGTGAGATGTTCTTTAAATGTGAGAACTTCCAAAAAGCAGGTGCTTTTAAAGTACGTGGCGCATCAAACGCAGTGTTTGGTCTCTCTGACGAAGATGCCAAAAATGGTGTTTGTACGCACAGCTCAGGCAATCATGCCCTATCTTTATCTTATGCAGCGGGCCAGCGTGGTATACCATGTAATGTGGTGATGCCGCATAGCGCGCCTGAAGCTAAAAAAGCCGCGGTACGTGGCTATGGCGGTATCATCACTGAATGCCAGCCATCAACCACATCACGTGAAGAAGTCTTTGCCAAAGTTCAAGCAGAAACAGGCGGCGATTTTGTCCATCCGTACAATGATCCACGCGTTATCGCTGGACAAGCCACTTGCTCACGTGAGTTTTTAGAACAAATGGAAGAGATTGGTGAAAAACCTGATATGGTTGTGGCACCCATTGGTGGTGGCGGTATGATTTCAGGTACTTGTTTGACGTTGTCGAACCTAGCCCCTGATGTCAAAATCTATGCAGCAGAGCCATTAAACGCTGATGACGCTGCACGCTCCTTTAAAGCCGGTCATATTATCGCTGATGATGCACCAAACACGGTTGCCGATGGTTTAAAAGTGCCGCTGAAGGATTTGACTTGGCATTTTGTTAGCAATTATGTGACTGACATTTTGACTGCGACTGAAGAAGAAATCGTTGAAGCGATGAAACTGACTTGGACGCATATGAAGATCGTCATTGAACCAAGCTGTGCCGTGCCGCTTGCTGTTATTTTGAAGAACAAAGACGTTTTTGCCGGTAAAAAGGTTGGCGTCATCATCACTGGTGGTAACGTTGATCTCGACAAGTTGCCTTGGAATTAATGATCGGCAACTAAATATCGATAATTAGGTATCAATAATTGATTACAAATGGAGCGTTAACTAAGCGCCAGTAATGCGCAAGTTTAAACGGCTTTTTATAACACTAACTAATAACATGGAAGAATTAAAATGACAATGACTGCCGAATTAGAAGTAGGTTACAACGTACCCGCCGCTGTTGGTATGGACGAAGCTGACATTCAAACCCCTTGTTTGATCTTGGATCTTGACGCCCTTGAGCGTAACGTCAAAAAAATGGGCGATTATGCTAAAGCCCATAATATGCGTCACCGTAGCCACGGTAAAATGCACAAATCAGTTGACGTACAAAATTTACAAGAAGAGCTTGGCGGCGCTATTGGCGTTTGCTGTCAAAAGGTCTCTGAAGCAGAAGTATTCGTACGTGGTGGCATTAAAGACGTGTTGGTATCGAACCAAGTCCGTAATCCAGCTAAAATTGAGCGTTTAGCGAATCTACCTAAGTTGGGTGCAACCATCACCGTTTGTGTCGATGATGTCGATAACGTCGCTGAGCTATCAGCTGCTGCGACCAAAGCAGGCACTGAACTGAACTGCTATATCGAAATCGACTGCGGCGCTGGACGTTGTGGTGTAACGACGACTGAAGCGGTTGTTGAGATTGCCAAAGCAATTGATGCCGCTGAAAACCTAAAATTCACTGGTATCCAAGCTTATCAAGGTGCGATGCAACATATGGACAGCTTTAGCGATCGCAAAGCGAAAACACAAATCGCTATCGATCAAGTACAAGAAGCAATCGATGCATTAACTGAAATCGGGCTAAAACCAGAATTTGTATCGGGTGGCGGTACAGGTAGTTATTACTTCGAAAGTAATTCAGGTGTTTTCAACGAATTACAGTGTGGCTCTTACGCATTTATGGATGCCGATTACGGTCGTATTTTAGATGAAGACGGCAACCGCATCGATGCTGGTGAGTGGGAAAATGCGTTATTTATCCTAACGTCTGTGATGAGCCATGCCAAAACCGACAAAGCCATCGTTGATGCTGGTCTAAAAGCTCAGTCAGTTGATAGCGGCCTACCGTTCATCTATGGTCGTGACGATGTTGAATATGTTAAATGTTCAGACGAGCATGGCGTAGTCAGCGATCCAAATGGCGTACTGGAAATCAATGAAAAACTAAAACTGGTACCTGGTCATTGTGATCCTACTTGTAACGTTCATGATTTCTATATTGGTGTGCGTAATGGTAAAGTTGAAACCGTATGGCCAGTATCTGCACGCGGTAAAATGTACTAAGCACTGTATTAGGAACTATAAGCTAAATTAGTATGATTCTATCCGTTTAGTTTAGATGGGCTGTTGTAGCTTTAGCCTACAGCAGCCCTTATTCATTTAAAGTATTCAAGAATTACAAATCAAAAAGTATAAAAAGGAATTTATAATGAGTGAAGCAAATAGTGTTAATAGTGACGAAGGTTTATTGATCGTATCAGAAGACGCTTGCAAATCGGTGATTGATCGCCCTTCTGCATTTATCGCCGTTGAAAATGTTTTTGCGTCAATGTCACGAGGGGACGCCTATAACTTCCCTGTTATCCGCGAAGCCATTGGCTATGCTGATGCGTTATACGGCTTTAAATCAGGTTTTGACCGTGCAGGAAAATCACTAGGTCTAAAATCAGGTGGCTACTGGCCAGGCAATGCGGCTAAAGGCTTGACCAATCATCAATCCACGATTTTCTTATTCAATCCAGATAATGGTAAATTGCGTGCACTGGTCGGCGGCAACTATTTAACTGCCGTACGTACCGCCGCCGCATCGGCCGTATCAATCGCCCATCTAGCACGTAAAGACAGCAAAGTACTTGGTATGGTCGGCGCCGGTCATCAGTCTACTTTTCAGCTGCGTGCCGCTCTTGAGCAACGCAATTTCGAAAAAGTAGTCGCTTGGAATAAGAATAAAGATCGTCTCAAAAACCTACAAGCCGTCGCTGAAGAATTAGGCGTACCGTTTGAAGCCGTTGAGCGTGAGCAGTTATGTAGCGAGGCGGATGTAATCATTACTATTACTTCAGCGTTTGAGCCATTACTGATGAAAGAGTGGATCAAACCCGGTACGCATATCGCCTGTATGGGTACCGATACCGTTGGTAAGCAAGAAGTTGATGTCAACTTAGTAGCGGCTGCTACTGTATTTACAGATGAAATCGCGCAATCAATCAGTCTTGGTGAAGCCCAGCATGCGATTAAATCTGGTGCTATCAAAGAGAGTGATATCACCACGCTTGGTGATGTTATTAATGGAGATCACCCAGGTCGCAGCTCAGATGATGAAATTACCTTGTTTGATGGTACAGGTGTTGGTTTACAAGATTTAGCAGTAGCCTCTGCTGCCGCTAAGCTTGCCCTTGAAAAAGGCAAAGCTCAGCATATCTCTTTATAACTCTCGTCGCAATTAGGACATTAGCTATTGTATTTTACAACCGCCAAATAATAAGTGTATTTGGCGGTTTTTTATAATACTGATATAAGCAGAGGACAACTATCACTACCTTCTTCTATATCACTTTAAGATTTGTCTCAAGCCATTCACAATACTATATTTGAACAATCGCTCAATAACGATTACAATGGATAAATGTCATATTTTACGTATATCTATGACTAGATTTTGAACAGTCATTTATAACATAACTATATGAAAAACTAGCTTATAGTAGGAATACAGCGTTATTCTTTGCTAAGTGATTCTTTACTACATGATGTTTTATATTATTTATCTGGATAACCCATGATTAAAAAAATAGTGTTGATATTCGCGGTCTTGATTGGCGTCATTGGCTTTTTTTATTTTGACCTCAATGAATTATTAACAC
>Ga0208032_1000426_pt1 | contig 24457 bp, 29 predicted proteins | sample MalvirAntarct_66_FD_184254 | JGI IMG/M metagenome (GOLD analysis project Ga0208032, IMG submission 184254) | Marine viral communities from the Global Malaspina Expedition - Malaspina viral metaG Antarct_66 (SPAdes) (version 2) | ecosystem: Environmental > Aquatic > Marine > Oceanic | place: West... | reverse complement strand
GGAATGACCCTAGTGCTAAAGGTGTATCTAATGAAGAAATAAATGCTTATTATTTAGCCTCACAAGAAGTTAATAAAGAATCTCAGTCTGTTCCAACAGACCTTACTACAGATATAGTAGATGATACCGTTCCAATAGACTCTAAGCTCACAACTCCTAATAAAGAAGTAGTAGATGAGACTATTGTTGAGCAAAATCCAACCCCTACAGAATTAGACCAACAGATATACCAAGGTATATACGGTAGAGCTATAGAGCAAGGAGATACCTCAGTACCTACTATAGAAGAGTGGCTCACCAACAAAGGGCTTTCGGCTGCATCTACAGAGGATGCAAATAAAGAGGCTTTAGAAATGATATCTCTTGCCGCAAAAAATGTAGAGCACGCTTATGATGAGTCTTTTGTCCCTGATGTTATAAGAAGTGTGGGTGCTTCATCCAACCCTGCATTACAACAGATACAGCTTAGTAAAAAAATAGCTAAAATTTATACTGATGAAAATCTAACCGATAAACAGAAGAAAGAAAAGGTAGATAATTTATCAGTTTTTGATGCTGTGTATGCATCCGAACCTCTTATAAATATAACAGGTTACACTCCTGAGGAAACCAACGAGTTCGCAGTAAGCGTTATGTCTACTCTATTAGATTTTGCTGCGACACCATCAGTAGGAATTGGTTCGGGTATAGTTAAGTTAGCAGGTAAAGTTTTGCCGTCTAAAACTTTTTTAGGTATAGGTAAAACTACCTATGATACTTTACGTGGTTTAGGATTAGGTAAGCAACCCGCTATCAATATAATTAAAAAACAATTACCTCAGTTTGCTAAAAGATTAGATGCAGCCGGTACTCAGTTTGGTGTATTTGATGTAGCGAAAGATTTTCAACAACAAGTTGACCAATACGGTGGTATAAATGAAGTTGATTTTACTCAATCACCTGAAGCGTTTGCAAAAGGATATGGTCTTGGTGCAGGATTAGGTTTAGTAGGTGAATTAGGTAGAGCAATACCTAGACTTGGTACAGCCTTAAAAACAGAAGGTAGAGCTGCTGTTGCTAATAAGGGAGTACCACAAGTATTAACCGACAGAGGTTTATCTAATTCTAGAATAATAGGAACAGCAGGTGAAACAATTGGGCTTGGTGGTGAGGTTGTTACGTTTGGACTTATTAACGCAACCACTCCTACTGAAGCAAATCCTGAAGGAGAATTAACGGCTGAGTCTTTTAAAGAAGGAGTTGGTGAAGCGTTTAAATACATATTTGCATTCAGAGGTGTTGGTTTAGCAAAGAAGATTGCTGCCGGACAGTCTGTGTTCAATAAACAATACTCAGAGTTTAATAAAGCTGAGAAAGAAAAAGCTTGGTCTTTAATGACTGAGATAAATAAAAAGATTAAAAGTGGTGAGGTATCACCTAAAGAAGCTCAAGAATATTTAGATGGTGTTGTACTAAGAGGTGATGCACCTATAACTCTTATAGAGAAAGTTGTTCAAGAAATCTCAGGAATGAAGAGTAATATTACTAGAGACCAATTGTTTAATAAAGTTTTTGATATAAAAGCTCAGGCTAAAACTGATGGTTCTTACGAAGTCAATACTTTTTCTAAAGATGGTTTGTGGTTGGGTAGCTTAGAGGTTGCAGGTCCTGCAGAGGTTAGCCAATTTATTGAGGCTTTCAAAAAAGAAAGAGCTCTTCAGATAAATAAAGCTGCAAATGGTGAGGGTAATTATCCTTTATCTAACAGAGTCAATTATAGTATCAACCCATTACCTTTATTAGAAGCACCAACTACAACGGTAGATGGTGATGATGTTGCCACTACCACAGAGACTACACAAGAACCCATTGATAACACTAAGGAAGTTAAAACCATTAAAGAACTTGGTGAGGAGAATAAATCTACATACCCAAAAGTTAAAACTGATAATGTATTCCTTAACGAGAAAGAGACTTTGAGTAGAGAGGAAAGAAAAGGTGTTGATGAAGTTATTGAGAATGAAAAAGTATCTGAACTACCTAGTGAGAGTATAAGTATAGAGAAAATAGTACCTACCCAAACCAACTTAACTATCAAAAACTTAGAAGAAACTAAGGATTTAGATGGTGTATCTGTTGAGGAATCTATATTAGTAAAAGAAAAGGACGGCAAGTTCTACATTGTAGATGGTCATCATAGATTAGCTAATTATATTTTAAAAGGGAATACTAATGTTGAAGTTAAGGTGTATAGAGACACAGAGACTACACAAGAAGTTCAAGAATCTGATGTCAGTCCGGAGGTTGAGGTAACTATTGAAGGAGCTTATGATGAGTATGGTGATATTGATTATGAGGCTGCAAGTGAGGTTGATGCTATTGCAAAGAAAAGAGATTTAGGAATTACAAGCGACAGAGATATAGCGTCTATAGCTAGAGATTCTGAAGGAAATATTATTGGAGGGGCTTACACTTCATACGATAACACATCAGGAGAATATACTTTTGATGTTGTAGTTGATGAGAGATTTGATGGTAAAGGTGTTGGCTCTAAGCTACTTAATGAAGTTATAGAGATTCCTTTTGAGATTGAAGATATGAATCCCGATGCTAAGGTAGTAGTTGATGTAGTTAACCCTCAAATGCAATCAATGCTTGAGGCTAGAGGATTTGAAGTTATAGAGAAGACAGGACCAAATCGAGTTAAAATGTCTCCTAAATTAGAAGTTCAAGAATCTGATGTCAGCCCGGAGGTTGAGTTAAATATTGAAGGAATAGACAACCAAATAAAAGAGTTAGAATTAAAGAGAACTAAACTCAATGAAGCTGAGTATCAAAAAGATAAACGAGGTGAGGAGTCTTATTCAAAAGAATTTATATCTAATAACGATAAGCTTAGAGATGAGGTAAATAGACTTAAATCTTTAAAAGAAGGCAAGGTTCCTGCGTTCAAGCAAAGACAGACTGTCGAAAATGAATTAAACAACTTAAATAAACCTTTTGAGTTTGAGGTTGGAAATAAATTCTACCCAAGAAAAGGGACTGTAGCTAAAGGAGTTAAGGTAAGTGATGACGAAAATTTAGGTGGTATATATGAGACTAAGGTTGAGGGCTATCTATTTAGAGGTGTTAGCTTAGAGGATTATAATAGAATCAAAGATAGAGGATTTGTAGATACTGACTTGAGAGGGGCTATCTCCGACAAGGAAGGTATTAACTTAGCTCAGGATGCCTCTACAGCTTTCAATTATTTACCTGAAGGGGTTGAAGGTGTTGTAATGGCTATAAAGGTGTCCGATAAAGACGGTTTGTTTATGATAGGTGCGGATGATTATGTTAGGTCATCAAAGCCAATCCCATTTTCTGATGTTAAATTCGTAACATCACCTAGCATTGAAGGTAGATATACTTTAATTAAGGAAGGAGAATCAACCGATATAACTATAAATGAGACTACACAAGAAGTTCAAGAATCTGATGTCAGTCCGGAAGTCCAAGCTGAGGTAGCTGCAATGGAGGCTGACGAGAGAATAGACTTGTCTGAGCTTAATGCCTTGTATCCTAAAACTCCTACTGAGCAAGCTGTTGCAGAGGAAGTTACTCCTACTGAATCAGTTAATTCTAATATAGAAAGTATAGAGGAGTTTTATGATGGTGAAATTGAAGATATTAAAGAAGAAATTACTCTAGAGCAAGGTAATACAAAGGAAGGTATAGCTGAGATAAAGTCTAAGATTGCTGATGTAAGAAAGGATAAAAGCCTATCAAAGGACGATAAGTTTGAAGCAATAGAAGACTTTAAGCAGGAGCTTGAAGACTTTAAGGAGGAGCAAAGAGATATCATCAGTATATATAAGGACGATATAAGAGTCGCTAAGGCTGATATGAAAGCTGATATTAAGGAGGCTAAGAAGTCGACTCCTAATTTTAGAAGAAAAACTATTAATACTCTTACTGAATCTCAAAATACCGAAAATGATATTGAAACCGCTAATATATTAGAGGTTTTTAATCAAAGGGCTGACAATGTTATTGATGTAAGTGAGATTACAGAGACTGAAAATACGCCTTCTCAGATTAATGTTCAAGCATTAAATGAAAGAACAGGTGGTAATTTTCAAGAGTTTGACATAAATACTCTTAATGATGTGCCTGTAATGTGGAATATCTCAGACCAATTAATAACGGGTAACTATAACCCTAACATTACTGATGTAAATGAAAATTACTCTATAACAAATCCACTTACAGGAAATGAAATCACAAACTTAAAAGGTGGTTTAGGGTTTAGCTCAGTTAAAGGGCACGAAAATATAGCTTGGGCTAGTATGACTACTGATAAAATTTTGGCTCAACAAAAAGCAGCTAAAGAGGTGTACGATAAAAACCCTGCTAAGTTCGACAAACTTTGGGCTGATGGAACTTTACCTGACGGACATATACCTATGGTTATTGTTAAGATGGGTAATGATAGTATGAAGAGTAATGAAGCTATGATAAGGGTCATATCTGATAATTTAGAATCATTCCCTAAGAAAAATAAAAAAGCCGCTCTAAAAGCTTTAAAGGAGCAACTAAAGGTTGTTAAAAAATCATATCAAGAAGTAATAAATACAGGTTTAACTAAGAAAGGTAAAAAAGCTAAACCTCTTACGATTACAAACTACCTTAAGTTTATAGGTGAGATAGAAGACGTTCAAAACATGATTAAGGCAACTGAGCCAAAGTCTATTGAGGATGTTTTATCTACCAAGAACTTAAAATCCTTAAAGGGAATATCATCTGTAGTTCAGATAACAAACCTTATGACAGCGGGTAGTTTTGATGTGCTAAAAGACGACAAAGAACCATTAATAAGTAAAAAGCCTGTAATAAAATCCTTGTACGGTGAGAGCCCTTCTCAGAAAGATATAAATAAGTTTAACATCAAAAAGATTTCTGACGTAATAACAGAGCCCGAGCTTGCAGACGTACCTCAAAGAAGTGCGTTTATGGTTACGTCTATTGATATTAAGAACCCTGAGACCGTTAGAACAAGCCACCCTAACTATCCTGTAGGACCAAAAGGTAAAGTTCTTGGTATATTAAAGCAACCTATATCAATAGTTGACTTAGTACCTGCCGCATACAACAACGTAGCTTTAGGTATTGCCCAAGAAATTTCAGGTCAAAGACAATCAAGGAGTGATAAAGCTAGGTTAGTTCAAACCATTCCGGTTCAAGCAGGTTTAGCTAACAGAGAACTTCTCGGGACTCCTATTGGTATTAATACTGATAAAAGGTTTATTGATTTCTTACAACGCTCATTCCCTGACAGCAATATTATTGTTGACGCTGATACTTTTAATGGTGTTATGCAGCGTGATGGTGTTAAAGAGTACTTAAAGGATGGTGATGTTATATATGGTGTTACTGTAGATGGGAAGATATTTATTAACCCTGATGTTCATAAGACAAGCTCAGATTTATTCAATACAGCAATCCACGAGATGGGGCACGTATGGACTAATTATATACAGCAAACACCTAAAGGGAAGAAGCTATACAATAGAGGTATTGAATTAGTTAAAGAAACAGATACGTACATAGAGCAGTTAGAAATATTTAATGGTGACGTTATTAAAGCTGCAAATGAAGCTATGGCTATTCTTATTGGTAATAAGGGAGAGTCAATCACAAATGAGTCTATTAAATCTAAATGGCGTGATTGGTTAATAGGGTTATGGGACTATATTAAGTCGCAGTTTAAACAATTCAAAGACTTAACAAGTAAAGAAATTCAAGACTTAAATCTTGACCAATTTTTAGGCACAGCCTTGCGAGATATACTTGGTGGTAAACCAATAAAACTCACACCTAAACAACGTGAAGCTATGAAAGCTGATGCTAATTTTAGGAAAATATCTCCCTCTAATAAGAATGCAGTAGAGAAAGCAGTAAAAAAATTAAGGGATGCAGGATATTCAGAGGTTGGTATAAAAGAGTTATTAGATAAACAAGGTGTTGAAGCTGACCTTATAGCTGAATCTATGGCTAAAGTAAAGAAATCCCCTGTTAAGCCTAAGCAAAAGAAAGCAGAGAAAAAAACATACGACCCTCAACCATATATAATAGAGGCTAGGAAAGCTAAATTCTCAGACAAGAGAATGATGGATTACCTTGTCAGAAGAAAAGGTATGAAGGTTAAGGATGCACAAGAATTACTAGATGTTAATATAGATTTACTTAACAAGCTACCTAAATCCTTTGGGAATATAACCGGTGGTGCAAAAGTTGGTTTAAAGTTATTTAATAAAGTTCAAAACTTTAGAGATAAACTAATAGCTAGAAATAATAAACTTAACAAATATACCAAGGAAAATAAAATTTCTGAAGGTGAGATTATGGATAAGACCATTGAGTTTTTAGAGTCACAACCTGAATACAAAGCTGAGGCTGAAACATACAAAGTTAAAGGTGAAATAAAAACTAGAAAAGAGTTGTCAACTATTCAGGCTCAGATGATTACTGAGTTTCAAAAGATGAATATATTAAGACCTACGCAAGCAATGCGTGCTAAACTTGAAACGGCTAGAAGAGATATAAAGCAGAGAGCTAAAGGGGCTCGTGATTTAAAGGCTACTCAAGCCATACTTAAATCATTTATACGTAAGACTATACCTGCATCTCAATATAGTAAATCTGATGTTGTTAAGCTTATTAATGCAGTATCTAGAGCTGACAAAGCTTCTATAGATAATTTAATAAACGAGGTGTTTGAGTTTGCTGTATCTAAAAATGTAAAAACTCTTCAGGGTAATATAAAAGATATATTAAAGATTAAGACTGAAGAAATTTATGGAGGTAGGCTTAAAGGTATTAAGGTTGATAATGAGACAGCTAAGCTGATTGACTTAATTAATAAAAACATATTAACCGAAAAGAGTACAGCTACACAGATTGAAGAGGCTAATGAAATTGAAAGACAAAAAATAGAAGCTTTATCTGAAAGCCCTATAGAGAATATGTCAGAGATTATGGCTCGTACTTCTTTAATTGGAATCAACAACTCTTTACTAATGGAGAATAATGACCCATCAAAAGTGGATGCGTTAGATACCGCTCTTGAAAACTTAGACGCTTTAGTTACTAAAGGTAAGAGTGAATTAGCTATATTATTGGAAGCTCAGAAAAATGAATACAATAGACAATTTGAAATTGCTTTTAAAGAGATAACAGGGAAGGATATAGATATGTCTGACCCTGATGTAGGTAAGACGCTTAAGAAATTCTCTCGTGATGTAGACACCAAAATAAACAAAGAACAGGCTAAAAAAGCCCTTATAAAAATAACTAAATCTATATTTGAATTACCAACAAATTTTATATATAATGCTGAGGCAATGCAAGGTTTAATGGATGCAATATCCAAAACACCGGGTGAATTATTTGGTGGCAAGTTACAAGAATTAGTTACCGATAAAATTGACGCTTCAAACAGAACACTTAAACAAAGGAATTTAACTAATAGGGCAGTCATAGAGGATAAACTAAAAGAAATTTATGGCAAGAAATGGAAGAACTCTGTTAGAGATAATAGAAGCAAGAGGTTTGTAATAGAATCTATTGAAGGACGGAGCTACACCCAAGACCAATTGTATTATTTTTACAACCAATTCAAAGACCCTGCTAACCACCCTACTTTTGGAGAAATGTGGGGTTCTGAAAAAATAAATAAAAAAGATAGTGCTGAAGAAAAGAAAAGAAAAAACTCTATAAATATAACTGAAGCTAAGCTAGTTGCTGCAGAAATGGAATCTAAGTTAACCCCTGAAGTAAAAGAGTTTGCTGATTGGCAGGTTAATGAATATTTCCCAAGTCTTTATGAATACTATAATGAGATATACAAAAAGATATACAGAACTGATATGCCTTGGAATGAGTTTTACGCAGGTATGATATACAGGGATGGTCCTGCTGCTGAACCATTAAATCTAATCGGTCAAGGTAATACAAACCAAACAAGTGTAGGAGGCTCTTCAAGTAAGTCTAGGATAGAAAACACAACGAAAATAAAAGATACTAACGGGACTGATGCCCTTATATCATACTTAAGTGATATGGAGTTCTTTGCGGCTTACGCTGAGAATGTTAGGGATATACATAAAATATTTACAAATCCTATCATTAAAGATGCAATTGTATCTGATTATGGTAAAAGTATTTATAACACAATAATCGAAAGAATTAAATTAGTTGCAAGTCAAGGAGTAAAAAGTGATACAGACACTAAACTTCTAGATTATTTTAATAATGTATTTGTTACTACAAGAGTTGCTGTATCACCCGTTATATTTGTAAAGCAAATGACTTCCGCTATTTCATATACGGCTGATATTGGGCTTGTTAATTACACTAAGTATGCTGCAAAAAATATAGTCGATATGAGGAAAATCTTTAAAGAAATTAAAGAGAACTCAGTGTATATGCAGGATAGGGGTGCGACTGATATTTCTCGTGTTTTATCAAGTTATAGTGACTCGGTAACGAAAGAGTTTACACCTAGCGGGACTAAAGAGTTCTTTATAGATGCTATGATGTTTTTTGTTAAAAGTGGTGATGCGGGTGCGATATATTTAGGTGGTATGCCTTTATATTCTTATCATAAAGCAGAGTTTAAAAAGAAAAACCCTAAAGCTACAGAGCAAGAAGCTATTGACTATGCTATACTTAAGTTTGAGAAGGCTACTAAAACAACTCAACAATCTTCTGATGTTCAAGACAAGGATACATACCAATTAAAAGGGGCTATAGCTAGGAGTATGTCAGCTTTCCAAACATCACAAAAGCAGTACCTTAGAAAGGAAGTAATGTCTATCAGGAACTTATATAGAAAAGCAAAAGCAAGGGATAAGACTGCAGGTAAAGGAACTATTAATGAGAACATAAGACAGTTTGCTATGTTCCATATGATACTTCCGATGTTCTTTCAGTGGGTGACATCAGGATTTCCGGGGATTTTATCTGATTGGGATGAAGATGACGACCAAGATATGTTAAGAGCTATGATTATAGGTAACCTTAATGCTTTCTTTATAGCAGGTGATATAATTCAAGGTGTAGGAGATTTAGTTACAGGTAAGAGTTGGTTTGATGAGTTTGGTAAAAATATTGGTGTAATTGAAATGTCTCGTTCAATCGCTAAAAAAGTGGATAGGTATAATAATACTAAAGACCCTGAAATGAAAGCTGCAAGAGAAAAAGAATTGTATGCTGATTTACTTACTCTTTTAAAGATACCCGCACCTCAACTCCTTAGAATGAGTAAAAACATTGATAAGATTTCTTCTGAAAATATTGCTTCGGAAGAGTTAATACTTAGGTTACTTAACTATTCTGAGTATGTTATTAAAAATAGCAAAGGGAAAAAGTCTAAGACAAAACCTCCGACTAAGGCTGAAGAAAAAAAAATTCTTGGTATTGAACTTTACAACCTTTTGAATAACTCAGAATTTAATGCACAAATAAAATCAGAAGAATATTATGAAAAACAACTGATGAAAAAACTTGATTTATAATTATGCCTTTTAAAAGCCAAGCACAGAGAAAGTGGATGCATAAGAATCTACCTGAAACAGCAAAGCGTTGGGAGAAAGAAACTCCTGATGCTAAGTCGCTACCTAGTAGGGTAAAAGCAAAGTTTAAAAACTTAATGTCTACTAGAAAAAGTAGATAAAAAAAAGTCAACAGAATTGACCGAAATCAGATTCCATTAACCTTTTAGTTTAGAGACTATAAATATACGGATTTACTTTTTATATAAAGTAATAAATAGTGTAAATAATTATTGCGTTGACTAATATCGCAAAGATAAAATCTTTGATGTTAGGTTTTTTAAAATCGTACATACTTAAAGGCTTTTTGTTGTTCGTAATAAATCATTAGCTCCTCGTCATTAACTGAGTTAGTTCTTGGCTTTCTACCCCCCCATCTAATACTGCCCTGTATATCTGATACCTTAGCGTAAACGATACCATCCTCGCAAGCCCATATCATTACAGGATTCAATCTCTTATCGCATAGCTTAACAATCTTGCGAGCTGCAACAGGCAGAGGATAGGCTTCTTTTATAGGTCTTAACCTTCCTTTGACCTCTACGTAAGCAATGAGCTCTTTACTGCTGTTAAACACTCTGTAATCAATATCGTTAGGTCCTAACTTCTTAAAGCTACCATCAAACAAGCTAACAAATTTTGTTATAGCTTTATTCTCTCTTGTTAAGTCCCCTTCAGATTCAAATCTCATAGTGATGTTCAGCGTGGCATCTAGCACAAAGTACCTGACACTTTTGTATTTCTTTAACTATTCTTTTCATTGATAACCCGTGACAAACTCCCTCGGACACAGCGAACTCTTTGTTGTCATCATTGTGATGAAACTGTAGAGCTTTTACGTTAAACGATTCGTGCGTCTTCTTAGAGTAACCACACTTTAAGCACTCTAATTTTTGCTTGTAGCCCTCAAACCAAGACTTAACCTTATGCTTGTAGCTATGATTTGTGGTGTTGTAGCAAATCTTACATACTCTTCTGTAGTACTTCTTGCCCTTCTTAATTCCGGCAGACGAAAAAAAATTAAATGGTCTTTCTTCTTTGCAGTCTCTACAAGTCTTAAGACTCATCCTCCAAAGAACCTACAAGGTTTTCTAACTTCTTAATAAGTAACTTAATCTCAACTCTAACTTCCTTATTTTCTCTATCTGCTAAGTGTTCATATATCTTATTAGTAGAGTCGTGTATCTCTCCCATCAACAGGTTTATATTCTTTAATCTTGATTGTTGATAGTATGTTAAAGGCATTTTACTTAGAGTCTATTGCGTTTAAAAAGTTTGTTCCCATTGTTAAGTCTAGTACTTGTATGTGCTTATATATTCTTTTAGATATAGCCTTCACCTCTTTAATTTCTTTATTGGTGGAGTCAGTTCCTAAATTGGCATACATCTTACAATCTATGCGTAGAAATTCACTTATCTTTTGCTTAGTAGCTAATGATTTTGATGCCATTAACTCGTCTAAATTATCTTTACTATAACCCATTAAAAAATCTAATTAACTTTAATTCTATTTCTTTTTTGTTTTTAGGTGTAATTTTTTGGTTTATTAACCTATGCATAGATTCATTCTTTTTATTGTATTCCTCTATGTCTTTAATCTTAGAAATAAGGTCTGTATTTTGCGAATCTAAGTCTTTTATTCTTAAACTCATAACATTTACTTCTTTTTCTAACTTTATCTTATCTATATCAAAAACAGTAATGTCATCTTTGTGAAATTTATAAAGTATTTTTTCGTGAAAACTTTTAAATCTCACGTCACTCATTTTGTAAATTTCAAACAAATTATAGTAGTAGATTATTGTTGCGTGTACTTTGCCTACAAAATCTCCAATGTTAGCGTAACCAAACCCTAAGTCTCTTAGTATTACGCAGTAAGAAATTCTAGCTGCTACATATTCCTTTTTTCTGCTTTTACTTTTTAAGTCTAAGTTATAAACCGACTCAACGACAGATAATAACCTGTCTCTTTTTTCTATAATTGTCTCTTCTCTAAATCCCGTTTCCATATTCTTGTTGTGTTTGTTTTAATAATTAAATTTTAAGCTATTCGTTGCCTCTATAGACCTCTGTTCTGAATCCGTATCCTTCTAATTCTTTTAGCCTATACTCTTGAAGCTTAGAAACCACGCCTGTTGGTCTTTTAATCTCGCTGAATAGTACGTCAGCGTTTGGCTTGAACGCAACCAAGTCCGGAATCCCATTCTTATTGGTCTTGACTAACTTCAAAACATAATAACCTTGGGACTCCAACTCTTTGATTCGTTTAGATTGTATCTGTTGCTCTGTCATTCTATAAAGATAATAAATCTAAATCTTTTCTAGCATACAAATCTTTTGATACCAATTTTATGATGCCTTTCCTTATAGATTTGTCTAACATCTTCCTTGTACTTCTTTTAGATAAATATGATGCACCTAATAGTCCATAAACATCTTCAAAACTAAAAGGCTTGCTAGATTTCTTTACATTTTTTAAAAAAACAAGATACACATCATTCAAAATTGGTATATGTTTAGGTTTAGACTTCATTACTCTAGTGTTTTAAATGTTACGGGGTACTTCGATAAGAATGGCTCAACCTCTTTTAGTTTAGCAAACTTTATGTACTTCCCTTCAGTGTCTAATACTTTAACCATTGATATAACAATCTTTGGCTCATCCTCTACAAACTCGTAGCTGTATCTTGTAATCTCTAAACTTCCTATTTCTCGCATTTTAAATCTCTTTTAAAGTGTCTTAGTGTATAATCCTTCTTTTTTGTAACAGCCTTATATATATCAGGCTCAATTCCTCCCTTAGAAAATATCCAATAGACTTTGTTCTTAAGACGCTCCTTAGTTGTCATCCTATCCTTTGACTGCCAATAGCTTGTTGCACTGAAATCAATGTTGTAGTACACTAAGCAGTCAGCGTGTCTTAGTGATATACCCTCACGTCCTGACACAATCTGAAGTGCTATGTTCTTATCAGTCTGTTCGAACGGACTAAGTTCAGTAACTAACTCATCACCAAAAACTTTCTTTAAAGCGTTAAGTTCTTCCTTAAACTTATAGAATATACCAATCTTCTTACCTTTGAAATGCTCCTTGATGAACTCAGCCTTTGAGTAGTCTACTATCATAGAGCTTCCACTTTCAAACTTTACAGTCCCGGAGTATATCTGATGTAGCTTCATCATTAACTTAACAGGAGTGTCAGCTAGAACGACATCATCTTCACCTTCTACAACCAAATCTTTCTTAAGCTTATTAGCTAAGTTGTATGTGGTGTCTAGCATCCTCACCTCAAGTACTTCCTCTGTGGTTTCAGTAACGAAACCCGCTTCCTTCTGTGTAAGACTTATTGTGAATGGCTTAACTGCATTTAGTATCTCTTGACGACCTTTAGAGTAGTCTCTAATCATTAGCCCGTTTATCTTTCGCTCCTTCACATCTACAAACATATCACAGAATCTGTAGAAGTTCTTGAAATTAGTGAAAGGATTACCTTTGATTCCGTACACTTGATGGTACATCTGACTATAAGACTCCGGTGTTGGTGTACCCGATAAGAGTATAACCTTTGCCTTAGTCTTAATAATCAAATCTCTTACAGCCTTAGCCCTCTTGTTTGGTTTAGGAAATGCTCCTAGACCATGAGCCTCATCGCATATAATTATATCCCACTTTAAGTTAGGGGCTTTATGCATTGACTCGTAGTTGATTGTAAACAAAGAAAATCTAATGGGACATAGCTTGTCATAGTCATCACTGATTGACTGCACTGCTTTCTTTTTAGTAAGGAACAGAACATTCTGAGCCTCCATTTTCTCACATATACCAAGACTTGTTAGAGTCTTTCCTGTCCTCACTTCCATAGCTAAGTACACAAAGTTCTTGGTCTTAAGTATGTTTGTGGCTCTACCAATTATATCCGATTGGTATTCTCTCCACTGAACAGTTTCTACCATTCGTCTATCGCAAAGATTGGTGTTTTCTCTCCAACGTAAACCTCTAATGTATTGAACTGAAAGTATTCGCAAGCCTCTCCGTAGTCCATACCATCATCTACAAGTATTTTGATGCACTTGCTTGTTGAGTATATCAATCGTCTTGTCTTATAATCAAATCCTATACAGGCAGAATCAAATCCATCTGCCTTTAGGAATGTTTCCTCGCTATAGTTGTAGACTAGGAAATCTAGTAGTGTTTCTTGTGCTTTCATTATGCTGTTGGTTTTTGTTTAATTACCATAAATCTTCCGTGAACATCTCTTCCAACCTCAGGGTCTGTGCCTTCCGTTAGTTTTGCGTATTCAACTAAGAACTTATAGAACGCTGCTTTTGATAAAGTGTTTCCGTTTCCTTTTGAGTATTGTGGATACTCCTCCATAAAGTCATAGTATAACTGCTGACAATTCAATCTAACATCTGCAGGTAGGTAAGCAGAACCTTCTACACCATCTACAAGACCACACCATTCAATAAACTCGTGGTTTGTCTTCTCCGATAATCTCTTAGTCGGTCCGTTAACAGACTCACTAAATTGTAATCCATTATCTAAGTAACCTTGAAGACAATTAATCATATAGTTATCAAAACTACACCACTCATCATCATTCCAATCCCCAAACATTAACTTACCAAACTCGTCTAACGGAGTAAATTCTTTACTATAGTACTGATTCAATTCTAATTCCCATTTACGTCTTGCAAAAGAGTTACCCGAACCTTTGATAACATAGTTAGTGGTTATGGCAACTTTAGGAGACTTACTAAATGGTATCTTAATAGCATCCTTATTCTTTTTCTCTAAGGTTAAACCTTCAGTTACTACACTGAACAACCTTTCAAAATCAAAGTGCTTCTTGACATCATCGAACACAAGTATCTGCGTATCTGCTGATACAAGTTGGTAGGCAAAAGAACGCTCAAATGTAAATGACTTACCATCTATAGTAACCACCTTTTTCATTTTAGATAAAGCATTCATAAACAACCCCTTACCTGTACCACCTTCAGGGTTGTCAGAAATAACCTCATCGTTTAATATTATTGCAGGGCAGTAAGCTAAGTTCTTATGTGCGTGAAGCATAAACCCGATAGTACTTTCCATTGAAGCTATCCTTTTGGTATCAGCACCACTAACATTACTTATAAACTTTTTATAGTCGCAATCTCCAATGTCGCATACATTAAAGTTCCTATCTATAACGTGGTCATTCCAAACGTAACCACCTAAATCAAGGTAGTCAATTGTTTTTATCTCGTTCTTGGTTATCTTTACTGCACAATTTTTATAGTACAAGTAAGCTGCATCCTTAGAATCTGATATAAAGTAAATGTCAATCGTAGATAGTAACGTAAGAAACTCTTCTCTAAATAATCTCGTGTTGTCTGCAAAGTAGTTATAGATACTTAAATCCTCTAATGAAATTAGGTGACCTAAAATAAAGTCCTTTATCTCCTTCTCTGATGTATGGTCTATAAGGTTGTTTGTAACCCTCACAAAGACGTAGTTCTTACTTCCCTCAGGACAATACTTATAGAAGCCGTTATCCTCTAAGAATAGCTTAAAAAGGATATGTACAATTCTTATAGTGCCTTTGTCATTCTTAGTCCAAAACTGCTTAAGAGCATTTTCGTCTAATACTTTGGTCATTACTGACTCTATAACAGCACCGTCTAGATTCGAGTCCTCTAATTCTTGACGGATTTCTTTTTTTGTTGCACCTCTTCTGAACTGAGACTTAATATTGTTAACTCTCTCCTCATCTTCGTAGTACTTACAACCAAAGTTCTGAGTGTTTGCGTAAGCTGAGTCAATCGTTCTCTCAATCTCTTTCAAGTTAAAGCTTTCGTTTGCGTATCCGTTAAGTACATAAGAAGATAAACTCTTGTTAACTCCGTAGTCATTGAAAGCCATAGCTAAAATGAAAGCATTCTGATTTCTATGACCCTCAGCCATTGGGTATTTCTTTGTCCACCACTTTACAAGTATCTCAACTATCTTATTCTCGTCAGTGATTGGTATTGTAGGTGCGTCTCTTATTACTGAAACCTCCTTGTATTCTAAATCCTCTATTGTATCCCATAAAGAAGATGTTTCGTTAACGTAAACCAATGGGTCATACGATTCGTAACATACTCTTGATACATTCTTGCAGGTCTTATCAAAGAACTCTGAATTAAAATGTTTCTCTAAGGAATTAAAATAGTTTATGTGATTATCTGCGTCTTGTGGTATCTTAACTAAAGCCTTTAGACCATTACCTGATGGAGATATAAACACAGAGTAGACATATCTGTTCTTACTCAATCTCTCTTTCTCCTCTAGCATATCCTTCATCTTAGGGTAGCCATCAAAGTCTAAGCACATTAATCCACTATGCTCTGTTAGTGATGTATCGTTTCTTTTTGTGAATGTTCCTGAGAAACATATTGCCGGTAGTAACTTCTTTAAATCGTTACGCTTTACCTTATCTCTCTCTGAGCGAATGCTCTTTACTAAATCTTTGGAAGCTCCATCCTTAATCCTTTCTAGTACAACTCCCACTTCTCTGTAGAATGGGGTCGCAGTTTCCTTGATATTTTTAAATATCGTTACGCTTAATGCTGACATTGTGTTGGTTTTATGTTAATATTTTAAAGCTAACAATCTCATTATCAGTAGTAGTGTTGATAATGTTAACTTTATCCTTCAAAGATAGACAATAAAAAATAAATAAAGTATAAAAAATATATAAGAGTATGTATAGAATACAACTTAACATTTAATATTGTAAAAAAAAGGGTAGACTTTTACATCTACCCTATACACTCTAATTAGTGGGGGGAATTAGAATGGTAAATCTTCATCTGCCTCTACTGTAGATTTAGATTGAGTATTGTTTGACTTTGGTTCGTACGTATCAAGCTCAATATAAGGCTTACCACTTCTTCCTATAAGGATGTTAAGGTTTACCCATCCACGCTTAGCACCGTGTTCTTTTAAGAATGGTATAGCATCCTCAATTTTTACTGATACTTTACCAACAACAAATTCAGGTTGGTTTTCTCTCGTGTTGAACGAGAATCCGTCTGCAAAGATTTTTTCTTTTGACATAATATAAATTTATTCCCTTTAAATAAAGGCTTGTCGTAACTAGGGAAGCATCACGATTTGCCATATGTGTAAGTCTGTTCGAACAGACTAATCAATATACTCTTCAATGTAAAAATCGTCAATGCTTTTTTCTGCACTGTCTGAGAAAAAGTTATTATAAACCTCAACAGCCTTCTCTACCTTACGCTCACCTCTCTTAATAAAATCTTCAGATGGTCTGAAGATTCCTAGCTGATGCGTAGTCTTATCTATCACTAAGAATATAAGAGGCTTACCAAATAACTCTTGGTATATATACGCTTGACTATCGTAGTTATATAGACTAGCAGACCTCTTAAACTTCTTAATGTCTCCGGTAGTCTTTAAATCTATTAAACATTCACTGCCTACGATGTCAGCCTTTCCTTTCCACATCACTCCTTTAATCTCTCGTATGCTAGGTATCTCGTATTGGTTACCATCCTCAGTTATCATATCAAAGAAATCCATATTAGACATCATTGATGAAACCCAAGACTTAATATCCTCAACCTCTTTATCTAGTAGACAGAAATCTAAATCATTATCTGTAACAAAGTCTTTATACTTCTTAGTATTTCGTGAACCAATGTCTAACGACACAACCTCAGAAGCCTTCTCAGGCTCTAATATAAGCTGATGGAATAATCTTCCCTTAGCAAATACCGGATTGTCTGCACGAGACACACGAAATTCTTTTACGTTTCCTAATAACGATTGGATGTCTGAGTTAGAGAGGTAGTTCTTACCAACCCCTCCATAATACTCAGCGTCATCTCGTAACTTATCTAGTATATCCTTCATACTACATAGCTTTTTCTATCTCCTTCTTTACAGAAGCCTTGATGCTATACTTAGCACCTAAATTAGATATGATTTTTGTAAGACCTAGACTCTTGTTTGCTGATATGTACTTCATAACCTTCGCCCAATTGTCGTCACCAATTTCTAAGGAAACCATCTTAGGAGTCTTAGCAGGAATCTTAGTTGTTGTAGTTAACTCAGGAACATCCTCTCCTGTCCATAGAGATAATCCTAATCCGTGCATTGCAATTGCTTTAGCAGTTGAACGCTGAATAGTCTTGTTAACATCCATTGACGTGATGTTATCTAAAGCTACTGACTTATTTCTAAAGTCCATAACCGGTAGATAATCAATATGCTCTAAGTCGTCTATGATAATACCAACCTTAACATATGCAGTTGAACCATCTGTAAAGAAATTTAAGCCGGAGTGGTCTGACTCATATACCTTTCTTTGTGCCTTTGGATATTCAGTCTTAAGCATATGCCAAGCATTTGCCCACGATATATAATCCACTTTACCTTTACGCTCTACCTTATCCTTGATATGTAGAGATGCTAATTTAGTGTACGTGTTACTCATTGTGTAGGTTATTTAATTTATTAGTAATTTCTGTGTACTTCTTAAGTATTGATAGCCGTCTTGCTTGTAGTGTTACTATTCTTGCTTTAGAAGATGGTGTGTCTTCTATGTTGATAGACTCCTTAAGACAATTGTTTATATTAGCTTCAATAAAACTAAGTTTTAATCTACAATTAGACAAATATACGACATAAACTCCGTACCTCCAAGTATTTTGCTTAAATACATCGTACTCTTTTGGAGATATCTCTTGGTAGTATTCTCCACTTTTTGATGTGTTAAGTATCTCTACCTCACCACTTTCTCTGTCTCTAACAATCTTGATTCCTAGCAAAAGCCTAGCCTCTACGCCTCTACTATCTAAGATAGCTGCGTACTCATCTAAAAGAGCCTCTTCGAATACTAAACCTAAATCACGCATCCCTCTATTTTTTTAACAATAGCCACATAATCTTTATCTGACTCCATTCGGTCGGACATAGATTTAACGCCTTGTATTATAGACGAATGACCTATATCGTATCCATCCTCCTTCATATACTCTTGTATGTCTCTAAGCCTCATTGGTCTAGTAGCACATAAGTAGTATAACATATTTCTTGCGTCTACAATATCTCTACGCTTGGTTTTTGTTAGAATCTCCCCATCTTTTAAACGGAACAACTTTACAATCTCTAACTTGTACTTACTATATATCTCTTTCTTCATTTTCTTCGATTGAAATCATTAATAATATAAGGTATCCTATTAAGTCAAAGACTGTATCCTCTGTCTTGTCCGATATACCTACGTTTTTTATCCTTGCTAACTTGTCGTCTATCCTTGCACACAAAGAGTCGGAAGGTTTACCCTTACTGAATATATTCAGTGGCTCAAGAGCAGAACTTCCATACGCTTTGTTTTTACTTATTAACATCTCTTGTATCCTATCTGTGTACCTCTTAATCTGATGCTCTCTAGCTTTATTGTTCATCTGTCATGTTCTTTATGTGGTTGTACAACGTCTTTTCAACGTGCGTTAAATCTTTATCTTTATGATAATTCCAAAAGAAATCATCAATTCCTACAAACTGAATACAGAATCCACCTAAGTATCTGCATACAGATACTGCGTCATTACGTAGTTCTATATTTGGATACCTATCTATAATATGGCTTCTTGACATTATATGTCCTGTGCTTATGAACTCCTCGTAAGTTAAACCCTCTAAGTTATTTAAAATATTCTGACACCTCTGTATGTGGTGCTTATCCGGAGTAGAGCATAGCTTCTCTGCTTGTATATCTTTTAATACACACTTTGTAATATCCATTTCGTTTGTTTTTAGTTTATTGTTAGTGCAAATATAGTTTATTTCTTTTTACTACGCAAATTTAATTGCCCCTAATGGGCATTTTTAGCCCCTAATGGGCAAAAAAAATGTGTGAGTCCGTTCGAACAGACTCACACATATTATCTTTGATTGTCTTTGTCGTTATGTACTCTAATGTTTATAATTAAACTAAGAGCGTGGTCACGACTATTAACCATAAGCAGACAATCCTTCAGTCCCCAAGACATCGGAGAAACCAAGTTGACCACCTCAATATTTTAATTTCTTTTATTTACAGATAAGTCGTATAGAATAATTATAGCCATAAAGACTAATAATCCTATTAAAAATGTACTTTCGCTCATAGCTTAATCTCTTATTAGTTCATGGATGGTCTTGTCTGCCCAATTGTAGCAATCTTTAGGTGTATCAAACTTTTTAGATGCCTCAGTAATCCAATTCCCGGTCTTCTTTCCTCGCTTGTAAACACCACAAATCCAACCTGACCCTGCGTTAGCCAAAGGAGATACTTGAATCCACCAACCTAAATCTAGGTAGTAGTCAATGACTCGTTCATTCATATCTTAGTCTTTAAAATAATAATACCCACTTTCTTTTTCCTTTTGTAACCTACCATTACCTTTACTTTTGTAGTAATCTAAAGATTGATTCTCCCATAATTGCCATTCTATGATTTTATCTACCAATTCATTCATAGTTTTTGCAGTTAAATTAAGTTCTTGGTCTTTACCTCTAGTTATTTTTAATGTAATATCCATCTTAGTCTTGTTTAGTAAAATATACCTATTCTCACTCATGTAAAGATTACATATACAACATAACCTTTCGGGGTTTTCTCGTAGTATTGGGTATTCGCATATACATTCTTCTTCGTTCATCTTAGTCTTGTTTTAGTTTATAATTTTTAACAGTTGCTAAATCTACATTAAAAAGTAGTTTAGCTTGGTGTTATATGCAATTACCATCTTCATCAAATTCATATTGATTTGCTTCACATAATTCAAGTAATCCTTCATCTGAATATTGGTATTCTGTGTCCGAATGTAAAGAATTTAATACGTTGTTAGAATCACCCTCCCTCAAACCAACAATTAAATCAATATCCCAACAAAATTCAGTAAGAGGGAGGTCATCAGCACTTAATCTACACAACTTTTCGTGGTCATAATCTTTAAAGGTAATATGTTCACCTCTATCGGGTACTTGGCTTATTGAATAATCAAAAGTACCCCCAATTTTATTACTCAAAGATTTAATACTGTTAATTATTTCATCTACGCTATGTTGATTTAAATCGTGCCAATTATTTCTTATCCATTCAAAACATTTTTCTTTGTTTGGATGCTCTTCTATCGTGTAAACTTTTGTTTCTATAATTCTCATTTTAATCTCTTTTTAATCTGTTAATAAAAAGCATATAACAATAGCTATATGCCATACTCGTTCCTCGTTCAGCACATAGCCAAACCGTTATCTGCAATTAACAGACTGTGTTTTTGCCATTGTAGAGTTTTCTAAAATACTTATTGCTTGATTTAGTTCTGCTATCATTTCTAAATCAAATTGTGTATCGGGTATAGGTCTGTCAATCCCTTTTGTATTCATTACTATTAACGAGTTGTCTATAAAGTTTCTTTCGCTTTTTTCTCTCGTTTCTTTCAATGTTCTTATTGTTCTTTCCATAATTCATAAAACTGTGGCTAACACTGTATATAATGTATAGCCTTATTAATATTAGTTTTTAACCGATAATTTTAGGTGTTCGGCTACACACCATATACTAAACGTTATCTGCAATTATGTATAGGGTTTTTGCAGTTCCCTTTATGAGTAATTGATTTTAATCCCTCAAATGGCGAATAAAAATACTCGCAACTATCTACAACAACTGTATTAAAGTCTGTGTTTTTTTTTGTTACTGTAACATCACCTCCACAAGAAGAAAAGCAGATAACAAAGGCTATAAAGCCATATTTAATTAAGTTTTTCATGTACTTAGTCTTGTTTTAGTTCTATTAATATTTCTTCTTTCATAGCATCTGCTACTATTAATATAACCCCTGTAGAAATAAAAATCGCACAAACTATGATTGCGAAAAAGAAAAAAGCCGTTTCATCTGTATCTTTCATCTCTTAGTCTTGTTTTAGTTGTTGAATTCTTTCTATTAAGTGTTCCTCAAAGATGTAACCTTCATCTGTTCGATTCAAAACACTCTCCAACTCCTCTATTACTCGTTTGTTGGCGTATTCATTAAGTAAATCTACCGCACCATCCTCATCACTCATATCGTAGAGTTCAGTTATTTGCCACACATACTGTTCTGCCTTATCTCTTTTCATCTTAGTCTTGTTTTAGTTTATATTCCGTATTCCGATATGCGATATTGTCTCTATTATCTCCTATATTGGAGACAAGAATTTATCTCTATCCTAGTGATACCTAGTCAATGGTTGGGAAGGAATCCCGCCCTCCCCAACGCTGACTTTTAAATCCCTATGATTTAAAATAATTGATAGCTATCACGCTGCTATCGGTCGGATTAATAATTAAAAATCGTTTAGTAATAACTCAACATCCTCCCATTTACTTGACTGAAATCCTACGTTCTGTAGGTAAGTCTTGTGCATATCAGAGTCAGCGTTTACCTGCTTTGGATTGAAATAAACCCAACAAGTAAGTACCTTACCTTCCTTTGTAGCAATTGGTATCTGCTTACGAGTGTACCAAGTTGGATGACCCTCTAACATATCTAAGTCGTGTAACGTGTTATCTGACACCTTGAATATATCAACATCAACATTGTATCCTATGCCTTTATGCTCTACCATATAAGGTAAGCCTTGTATAAGTAATGGGTATCTGTCTTTAGTAACTCCACTACCGACAAACTTAGCACTACTCAAATGTCTGTGGTAGTTTGAGTAACCCTTCTTTAATGTTCCGTAGACTGCAACAAGATTGTCTTGCAATACGTTTGGCTTTGAATACCAAATTCCATCTCTGAAATGCCAATCTTGTCTGTTGTACATTTGGAATGTTCTAGTCCTTGTGTTTATTGTAACGAACCTACAATCAAACTGCTCTAATTCAGACTTCCAATCTTGTCTTGGTCTTAGCCCAAGCTGATTCGCTAATATCTTAGTATCACAAGTCTTAGCGTTTCCCAATCCTTGTATTGTTCCGTTCATCATTAACTGCTCATCCTTCTGAACTCCACATACAAATGGGTGCATATTGCTCCTACCAATTGCTCCGATTGTTGCATACCTAAAGTGAGCGATAAATGGTCTATCCGTTAAAAGGATTCCGTAGTCTTTTGATTGATGGTAAGTAACCTCAAAGGTATCTAACCATACGATTCCCAAGCCGTGAGGATTAAGCCTTGCAGATGTCTTAGCAATTTCCCTAGACATTGTCTGCTCTTTTTGTTTTACAATAATAATACACATAGTGTTTGGTGTTTGTGAGGAGTCTGTTCGAACAGACTGACCTCGATTAAATCTTAATAACGACAAATATACGACATATATCTGACGTAAACTAATTTATTTTAAGTTATTTTATTCTCCATCTCTGCAGTCATCACATATATCACAAAAGTGATGGTCTTCCTTAGTCATTGACGCTTCACACATCTCGCATTTAAACTCTTCCCAATCTGCGTCATGTTTTTGTGGTATAAATAATTCTGTTAATAATTCTATCTGCTCTTTGCACTTTTCTTTACTGCCTTTGACTCCAAAGTAAGCCTTAAGGTCTTTCAGTCTCCATTGTGCGTTTGGCTTCATTCCTAAACAAAATAAACCTATATCTCTCTTGCTTATTATTAAGTTATAAGTTGCTCTATTTACTCCACCACCTTCTTTCATCCAATTATCAAAGTCTTTGATAAACTGACTATCAGTATCTATATTGTAGAAACCCATTATTTCAGATGTGTACAATGTATTTGATACATCATCACTAATCTGTACTTTTCTTTCTAAAATTGTTTTCATCTTCTTGGTTTTAATTATCTCCACTCTGTCTCCCTAACTCTTAGGTTGATGGACTTGTGACCACCTTAGCGACATTAAAGAAAGAGTCTGTTCGAACAGACTCTTTACTATACTACTTATTGCTCCAAAAATCAGTAGGTTCTCCACTCAAGCCATAATCAAAATCGTAACCAATTTCTTGGGCTTTTAATCTTAATCTCTCCATCTCTTTGTAAGAATCTTCGTCTTGATTAAATTCGCTAAACACCTCCATTAATTCAGAAGGAATATTACTACCATCTTCGTTAATTTCGGTTTTAGCAAATGATAATTTAACAAAGCTATTGCTATCAATGATGTTGTCATCATATAAGTCAGATATTATCTCATCTCTTGTCTTGTTATCCCTAACTTTTCTGATTGCTATAATTTCCTCTATTGCCTCCATCTCTACTATTTTTGGTCTTTAATAAATTCTACTACTGCCATGTATGTGGCATCAATACTTTTGTCAGCATAATGACATATTAATATGTCGTATCCTTTTGTAAAGATTGCTTGGTAACCTCCCTCTTCTTGCAAGTTTTTTTCAAAACAAACCAATCCGAGACTCTCTATCTTCTCCACTACGGGCATAAGCCAATTCCAATCGGTATGGTATTCTAACTCAACATCCGGAACCCAATCCCCACTATTATAAAGTGGTAGGTAGTATGAGCCTTCATGCTCTTTCAACCCCATAAATTCTGCTATCAATCTATTTGTCTTCTCCATAGTATCTCGATTTAGGTTAATAAATTCTACTACTGCTTGGTGCGTAGTCTTAATCTTATTCTCACCACCAATTATTTCAATCTCTGTGCCTTCGATTTGAGCATTACACATATCAATAGTAAATCTGTATGCATCTCCATTATTATCTCTAAGACTTTCTATCTTCTCTATTACGGGCATCAGCCAATTCCAATCGGTAGCATAAGGTAAGTACTTAGCCTCTATAGGGTTTCCTTTTATTAGGAAGTCACCTTCACTTGTTAGGCAAGGTGTCATTTCCATAAATTCTGCTATCAATCTATTCCAAT
>Ga0208032_1000423_pt1 | contig 24521 bp, 19 predicted proteins | sample MalvirAntarct_66_FD_184254 | JGI IMG/M metagenome (GOLD analysis project Ga0208032, IMG submission 184254) | Marine viral communities from the Global Malaspina Expedition - Malaspina viral metaG Antarct_66 (SPAdes) (version 2) | ecosystem: Environmental > Aquatic > Marine > Oceanic | place: West... | reverse complement strand
TATAAAAACAGAGGAAACCCAAATGGCAAAAAGTGTAATTATTACCTGCGCTGTTACCGGTGGCATTCACACCCCCACCATGTCGGAATATCTGCCGATCACGCCGCAGGAAATTGCCGATGATGCGGTGGCGGCCGCAGAAGCCGGGGCGTCCATCCTGCATCTGCATGCGCGCAATCCGGACGACGGTCGCCCGACGCCGGACCCAAAAGTATTCATGGAATTCCTGCCCCGCATCAAACAACAGACTGATGCCGTTGTGAATATCACAACAGGCGGTGGTCTGGGCATGACCCTGGATGAACGACTGGCCGCCGCCCGTCAGGCCAGTCCAGAAATGACATCCCTGAATATGGGGTCGATGAATTTCGCATTGTTCCCGATCCTGGATAAGATCAAGGATTTCAAGCATGCCTGGGAACCGGAAATGCTGGAAATGACCCGCGATTTCATCTTTCGCAACACCTTCAAGGATATCGAATATATCCTGAAAGACCTGGGCGAAGGCCATGGCGTTAAGTTCGAATTCGAATGCTACGATGTTGGCCATTTGTATAACCTGGCGCATTTCGTAGACCGGGGCTTGGTGAAACCACCCTTCTTTGTGCAAACCATTTTCGGCATTCTGGGCGGCATTGGGGCCGATCCGGAGAACCTGATGCATATGCGCAGGATTGCGGACAAGCTGTTTGGCGAGGATTATGAATGGTCCATCCTGGCCGCCGGGCGCCATCAGATGCCCTTCGTCACCCAGGGGGCCATTCTGGGCGGCAATGTGCGGGTTGGTCTGGAAGACAGCCTGTATCTGGGCAAGGGTGAACTGGCGAAAAGCAACGCGGATCAGGTCAAGAAGATCCGGCGCATTGTGGAAGACCTGTCCCTGACCGTCGCAACACCACAAGAAGCCCGCAAACGATTAGGCTTGAAGGGTGGCGACCGGGTGAATTTCTGATCTAACGATAGGAGGGCACTATGGTCTATCCGACGCCAGAGTCTCTGGACCGCGTTGCTGTCATCGGGACAGGAACGATTGGTGCAAGTTGGGCAGCCCTGTTTTTGGCGCGGGGCATGGCGGTCAACGCCTATGACCCGGAGCCAGGCGCCCGCGACGCCCTGCAAAGCTATATTAAACGTGCATGGCCCGTGTTGAGTGAATTGGGCGTGATTGTTGCGGGGGCCGACCAGACCGCGATTGATTTTTATGAGGACCCGGCACAAGCCGTCCGCGACATCGCCTTCATTCAGGAAAGCGTTCCCGAACGACTGGATGTCAAACACGCCCTGTTTCGAGCCATGGAGCCCGGAATGGCAGCGCATGCGATCCTGGCGACCAGCTCGTCCGGTCTGTTGTTAAAGGATATGCAAAAGGGACTAAAGCAGCCGGAACGTCTGGTCCTGGCCCATCCGTTCAACCCGCCGCATCTCATCCCCCTGGTGGAGCTGTTGGGCAATAAGCAAACGGACCCTGCCGCCGTTGACTGGTGCCAAGACTTCTTTGAAAACCGATGCGGCAAAAAGACAATCCGGGTGCTGAAAGAAGTCCCCGCCCATGTCGCCAACCGATTGCAGGCCGCCCTGTGGCGCGAAGCCATCCATCTGGTCCTGGAAGGGGTTGCCTCTGTTGAGGATATCGACAAGGCCGTAGTACACGGGCCCGGTCTGCGATGGTCCGTGATGGGGCCGCATATGCTGTTTAATCTGGCCAGTGGCGGCAAGGGTATGGAAGTTTTCATTGAACGCTTTGGCCCCAGCTTTGCCGTTTGGTGGGACAGTCTGGGGCATCCGGATCTGACGCCGGAAACCGCATCGATCCTGGCCGAAGGGTGCCGCGCAGAAGAAAACGGGCGATCTTTTGAGGCATTAAGCGCCGAGCGAGACGAGAAACTTGTCGCCGTGCTGAAGCAATTCAATACATCTGAAAAATAGGACATGCATCATGATGGCAGTTATTTTTGAAGTGGAGCCTCAGGACGGTCGCATGCCCGACTATCTGGAGATAGCCGCCGATCTCAGGCCTCTACTCAATCAAATTGATGGTTTTATCTCCATCGAAAGATTTGAAAGTCTTGTGACGCCGGGGAAAATCCTTTCCCTATCCTTTTGGCGCGATGAGGCCGCCATTCAGGAATGGCGGCAGCTTGAGAAACATCGCAAAGCCCAGGCAATAGGCCGGGGTGAGATGTTCCGGGACTATCGCTTGCGTGTCGCGGAAGTCCATCGGGACTATGGCATGATGGACCGCGCGCAGGTGCCAGAGGATTCGAAAATCAGGCATGACCGGTAAATCACACCACACGCCCCTTGATCGGTCGCAAAAAAACAGCTTATTGTTGGAATTACAATTAGCGCCTGTAATTTTTCGACTGTAAATTGAATTGGGTATTATGATAGGGGAACAACCAAAAGGCGGCATATATAATATTGACGGTGACCATCCCTGCGAAAGAGAACACCTTTTAATTGATCTGGCCTATGATAGTTCGCGATTTAAAGACATTCTGTCGCTGTGGACATCGTTGCGCACAGAAAACGCGCTACCAACAAAATCCGACTTTTCTCCCCATGCCTTTAACCGAAGCGCGCTGCCGTATCTTATTCTAATTGACGTAGAGCATGACCCTCTGCGTTTCCGCTATCGACTGACCGGAACCATGGCGGAAAGCATTCAGAACGCGAACCTTACGGGCCACTACGTCGATGATCAGGAGCCTATAAAGCTGCGCGACTTGCTGCAAACTGATCTGGAGGAACTGGTGCGGTCGAAGACACCGCAGCATGTCCGATTGACGTTCACTAACATTGCCGGATATCCTCGTCGCTTGCAAATTCTGCGCCTACCGCTGAGCAAAAATGATCAGGAAAGCCCGGGAGAAGTTGACCATATCCTGGTGGTGGTCCAATTCGAGTCGGGCGAGTAAGCACGCCCTATTCTATCACAACCAACAGATCCTTGGCGTCCACCTGCGTACCGGCCTTCGTCGCGACGCGAGAGATCTTGCCTGCCTTCGGCGCGGTGATGGATGTTTCCATTTTCATCGCCTCCAGCGTCAACAACACATCCCCTGCCCGAACCTTCTGACCTTCGTTGACCGCCACCATCGCAACCAGTCCCGGCATTGGTGCGGGAACATGATTTGTGTTGGACATATCAGCCTTGTCATTCACCGGCGCTGTCGAGGCCACAGCCTTGTCCGCAACCCGAACCACACGCGGTTGACCATTCAATTCAAAGAAGATTTCCCGCTCGCCCTTCTGGTCCGCCTCCCCGACGGCCATAAGACGAATGACCAGCGCCTTGCCCGGATCCAACTCCACGGTGATTTCATCGCCCGGTTTCATGCCATAGAAGAATATCGGGGTCGGTAACACATCCAGGCGACCAAATTCCCGGCGATGTTTGGCGAAATCTGCGAAAACCTTCGGATACATGATGTGGGATGCAAGGTCCGAATCGCTGACCTGTCGCTGGGCGGCTTTTTGCGCCTCGCTGCGTTCTTTCTCAAAATCGATAGCAACCAGATGTTTGCCGGGCCGATCCGTCTTTGGCGCTTCGCCCTTCAACGCCTTTTTCTGTAAGGCCTGCGGCCATCCACCAGGCGGTTGCCCCAGATCCCCTCGCAGCATTGCCACGACCGAGTCCGGGAAGGTGATATCGATATCTGGATTGGTGACATCCTCTGGCGAGATGCCGCTGGACACCATGTAAAGGGCCATATCGCCCACAACCTTGGAAGACGGTGTCACTTTCACGATATCGCCGAACAGCTGATTGACTTCCGCATACATGCGGGCAACCTCATGCCAGCGTTCGGCAAGCCCCAGCGACCGGGCCTGTTCTTTCAAATTGGTAAACTGACCGCCGGGCATTTCGTGCAGGTATACTTCTGACGCGCCCGCACGAAGATCCGGTTCAAAGGCCGTATACTGCACCCGCACGGCTTCCCAATAATCAGAAAATGCCCGGATAGTTGCCGGATCCAGACCGGTTGCCCGATCCGTATCCTGCAACGCCATCGCGATAGAGCCCAGGTTCGGCTGGGACGTTAAGCCCGAAAAGCTGTCCATCGCCGCGTCGACAGCATCCGCGCCAGCCTCGCACGCCGCCAATACCGTCGCCGCCGCGATACCAGACGTATCATGAGTGTGAAAATGGATCGGCAGTCCGGTTTCCGCCTTCAATGTCTTCACCAGGGTTCGGATCTGCGCCGGGCGGCACAGGCCCGCCATATCCTTTATGCCCAGAATATGCGCGCCATGGGACTTCAGCTCTTGCGCCAATGTGACATAGTAATCCAGGTCGTATTTCGGGCGGCTTTTGTCGAACAGATCCCCGGTATAACAAATCGCCGCCTCGCACAGGCGGTCGGTTTTCAACACCGCATCCATCGCGACCTTCATATTATCAGCCCAGTTCAGGCTGTCGAAGACACGAAAGACATCCATACCCGCATCGGCCGCTTTTTCGACAAAGTACTGCACCGCGTTATCCGGGTAATTGGTATATCCCACGGCATTGGACGCGCGCAGCAACATCTGTAACAGCACATTGGGAACCGCCGCACGGATATCAGCCAAACGGTCCCAGGGGTCTTCCTTCAGGAATCGCATCGCGACATCAAACGTCGCCCCGCCCCAGCATTCCAGAGAGAAAAGTTCCGGCAGTCTCCTGGCATAGGCATCGGACGCCTTAACCATGTCATAAGACCGCATACGCGTCGCCAACAGGGATTGGTGCGCATCGCGCATCGTCGTATCAGTGATCAAAACTCGTTGTTCGGCCAGCATCCAATCGCGAAACCCTTCCGGACCCCGCTCGTCCAATATCTGCTTGGTCCCTTTAGGTGGTTCCCCAAAGACGGTGATGGGTACAACTGGCTGCAAGGCATGGGCTGGCGGTTTGGGGCGGCCCGCGACTTCTGGATTTCCATTCACGGTAACATCGGCGATAAAGCGCAACAGCTTGGTCGCCCGGTCGCGCCGCTTGGGAAAATGGAACAGGGACGGGGTCGTATCGATAAAGCGTGTGGTGATATTGCCACTGGCGAAGTCCGGATGGTTGATGACATTTTCCAGAAACGCCAGATTGGTCGCGACACCCCGAATGCGAAATTCCTTCAACGCCCGATCCATACGGCGCACAGCCGCCTCTTTCGTAGCCGCCCGGGCCGTGACCTTTTCCAACAAACTGTCATAATAGCGCGTGATCACCGCACCGGAATAGGCCGTCCCGCCATCCAATCGGATGCCAAACCCCGTTGCCCCCCGATAGGCAGTGATACGACCATAATCAGGGGTAAAATTCGATTCAGGGTCTTCCGTTGTGACCCGGCATTGCAGGGCATGTCCATTCAGGAAGATCGCATCCTGAGGCGGGACACCGGTTTCTTCCTCATTCCCGATATGACCGCCCAGCGCGATCAGGATCTGCGCCTTGACGATATCGATACCGGTCACTTCCTCTGTCACCGTATGTTCGACCTGAACACGGGGATTGACCTCGATAAAATAGAATTCACCGGTATCGGAATCCATCAGGAATTCAACTGTGCCTGCGCCGATATAACCAGCCTCCCTGCACAAATTCAGGGCCGACTGACATATCCGTTCCCGCGTGGCGGAATCCAGATAGGGGGCCGGGGCGCGTTCCACCACCTTCTGATTGCGCCGCTGGACGGAGCAATCCCGCTCAAACAAATGCACCAGATTGCCATGGCTGTCGCCCAGGATCTGCACTTCGACATGACGGGCGCGCTGTACCAGTTTTTCCAGATAGACTTCGCCATTGCCAAAAGCGGCTTCCGCCTCTCGCCGTCCGGCATTAACCTGTTCTTTCAACTTGCTGGCATCCTCGATCACCCGCATGCCGCGACCACCGCCCCCCCAACTGGCTTTCAGCATGACGGGATATCCGACATCTTCGGCCATTCTGGCGCATTCATCCATATCTTCTGGCAGCGGATCGGTTGCTGGCATGACCGGCACACCCGCCTTCACCGCCATATGGCGCGCAGAAACCTTGTTGCCCAGCGACCGCATCACATCCGGCGGTGGCCCGACAAAGATCAGGCCATTTGCGGCGCAGGCTTCAGCAAAGTCAGGGTTTTCAGACATAAACCCATAGCCTGGATGAATAAGCATCGCCCCGGATTTCTTCGCGACCCGAATGACCTCTTCGATGGTCAGATAGGCCTTAACCGGTCCCAGCCCCTGACCGATGTGATAGCTTTCATCCGCCTTGAACCGGTGCAGGGACAGCTTGTCTTCTTCCGCATATAACGCGACGGTGCCAAAGCCCAGTTCCGTGGCTGCCCGCATTACACGAATGGCAATTTCGCTGCGATTGGCGACCAAAACCTTTTGCGGCGGTTGTGCTTTTTGCGTCGGCATGATCTTCCCCCGAACGATGCGTACAGTTACAAACTGTCGCATCTTAATAGCGTATTGTGCAACTGCGAAAGCAGACTGATTAGGATCAGGAAAGGTCAGAATTACTGAGTTACGCGCCCGTCTTTATCGTAGCCCTGGGCCTGCATTGCATCGCCGGCAATCTGCCAGAAAATATCCTGCTGGGCTGGCGTCAGCTCAAGCCGCCATTGCGCCTCAACACCGCAGCGAAAGAAACTGCTGTCATCGGTCTGGCCCGCGTCACGCCCACCAGACAGAGCCTTAAACGATGTTGCCGCACAACATTCAGCAACTGTATCAGGGTCCGCCTTAACGCCCAACCAGGCAAAGACATCCGCCATGATCGGCTGTGGACTATGCAGTAAATCTTCATAATGAATTTGTCTGAATTGCGTTGGGTAGGTCTTCTGTGACGACACCGCGATCGTCTGAGCATTCGCCCAGATTTTCGCGATCTCGGGCATGAAATCATCCAATGTGGGGAACTGATCCTTAAAAGCCTGCGCATTCCGCCGCATATTTTCATGCCAAGTCGAAACCGCCATATCGCGACCATCCCGCACCAGGTTCAGAATCTTTGCTTCCGGGAAAATCTGAAGAACCGTTTCCGTCGACTGCAGGGTCGGGGGGTTCTTTTCCGCCACCACCCGGATTTCTGGACGATCCCCATATGTCGCTAATAGTGCCAGCACCGATTGCCGTAACAGATACTGAACATGGGGCAGATTAAATTGGGGGAATATCGGATAATCTGAAAATTTGGTCGCATTCTGACGCAGCACAAATTTACTGGTTTCCTGGCATACCTGCTGTAGCGCACCCGCATAGACATTAAAGAAGCACCCTTCCCCCCGACAGACGATCTGGGGATGATGATCCAGCCATAACTGCGTCCAGGTGGTGCCGGACTTGACCGCCCCACAGACAAACAATATCTGTTTGTCGGATAAACGCGCGATAGACGCTTCAACATCTTGCCATTCTTGTGGGTAAATCAAATCCTTCATTATATTCAATCCCCCTAGAATGTCATGATACGGGCCAAGTCCCGATGTGACCACCCCTCGTCAAACAGCCCAAAGCGCGCTAGGTTAAGAGTATGATAGATACATCTGTAAAGGTGAAGCGGCAGCGCCAGATCATTGATCGCCTGACCCTTCAGGAAGAAATGTCGAACGCCGTGGCCAATGTCCAGGGCGAGGCTCAGGCGCGCGCGGCGTGGCTTGGCATCCTGAAAAATGCCCTCTCTAAAGGTCGCGAAGAAATCCGAACCCGGTTCTTTGAGGATCAGGACGGGGCGGCCTGTGTCGCGGGCAACTGCTTCCTGATCGACCAGATTCTGCGTGTGCTGTATGACAGCATTTCCAAGCATATTTATCCGGCCCCCAATCCAACCGATGCCGAAATTATCAGCATCATTGCCGTAGGCGGCTATGGTCGGGGCGAATTGGCCCCCCAATCCGATGTGGATCTTTTATTCCTGCACAATCGAAAACCAGCCGCGCGCGTCGATCAGGTAGTCGAAACCATTCTCTATACCCTATGGGACATCGGGCTGAAGGTTGGGCATTCCACCAGGTCCGTTGATGAATGCCTGCGCCAGGCAAAGGCTGATTGGACAATCTGCACCGCCTTGCTGGAGACGCGCTATATCTGGGGTGATAAGTCCCTGTTCTCTGAGCTGCGCACGCGCTTTCGCAAATCGATTGTCGCGGGACGGGAGATGGATTTCCTGGAAGCCAAACTGGCTGAGCGCGATGAGCGGCACGAACGCATGGGCGACAGCCGCTATGTGCTGGAACCCAATATAAAGGACGGCAAGGGCGGATTGCGGGACCTGCACGCCCTGTATTGGAGTGCAAAGTTCCTGTATGGCGTGGAAGATATCGCCGAGATGATCGAAGAAGGTGCTCTGACCAAAACCGAGGTCGCACGCTTCGCCAAGGCGCAATTCTTCCTGTGGTCCGTGCGATGCCACTTGCATTACCTGACAAACCGGCCAGAGGAACGGATGACCTTTGACGTGCAACCGGAACTGGCCAATCGAATGCTGTATAACGACCGTGCCGGGGGCAGCGGCGTTGAACGCTTCATGAAGCATTACTTTCTGGTCGCCAAGGATGTTGGGGATCTGACCCGCATCTTCCTGGCCGCCTTTGAAGCTGCCCAGAAGCGGCGGTCCATTTTCCGCCTGCCTGCGAAATTCTTTCAGCGCGATGCGGAAGGATTCCCGCTTGAAGGCCAGCGCATCACCATTGCCGATAAAAAGGTCTTCCGGGAATCGCCCCTGGAGATGTTGCGCATCTTCAAGGTCGCCAATGAAACCGGCCTGGCCCTGCACCCGGATGCGCTGACGGCCGTCACCCGATCTTTGAGCAAGGTCAATGCCGCCTTTCGCAATGATCCAGACGCCAATCAGATGTTCATGGAAATTCTGTGCGCGAAAGAATCACCGGACCTGACGCTGCGCGATATGAATGAATGCGGCCTGTTGGGTAAATTTGTGCCTGATTTCGGCCGCGTGGTCGCCCAGATGCAATATGACATGTACCATGTTTACACGACCGACGAGCATACGATCCGCGCGATCGGAATCCTGAACAAAATTGAACGCGGCCTGTTGACCGAAGAACATCCGGTCGCCTGTAAAGTTATCCATCAGATCCAGTCCCGCAATGTGTTATACGTGGCAACCTTGCTGCATGACATAGCGAAAGGACGCGGTGGCGACCATTCGGAATTGGGCGCGAAGGTTGCACGCAAGCTGTGTCCCCGTCTGGGCATGAACGAGGCTGAAACCGACACGGTGGCCTGGTTGGTCCTGCACCATCTGGCCATGTCCATGACCGCCACCAAGCGGGACCTGGAAGACCCCAAAACCATCACCGATTTCGTGGCCCTGGTGCAATCACCTGAACGGCTGAGGCTTTTATTGTGTCTGACAGTTGTCGATATCAAGGCCGTAGGCCCGAATGTCTGGAACAATTGGAAGGCGACGTTGCTGCGCGATCTGTTCTATCGCGCTGAAGAAGTCATGGCGGGGGCGTCCGCCTCCGAAGGGCGCATCCTGCGCGCCGCTGCGGCAAAGACCCGTCTGGCGGATCGATTGTTGGAGGATGGCTGGGATCAGGCAGATATCGACGCGCATCTGAAACGCGGTGGGAAAGGATATTTCCTGGCGCTGGATCTGGACACGCTGGCCCACCATGCCCGTCTGGTGCGCGGCGCGGAAAGGCATCGCGACGAATTAACCCTGGATACCCGTGTTGATGAGGAAAAGTCGGTTACGGAACTGACCGTCTACTGCCTGGACCATCCTGGTCTGTTCGCCCGTTTATCAGGTGCTATTGCATTGGCGGGCGCAACTGTGGTGGATGCCAAAATCAGCACGTTGAAAGACGGCATGGCTTTGGACACATTTCTGATTCAAGATGCCGAGGGCGGCACATTCTCTCGCCCGGACCGGTTGGCGCGCCTGTCTGCCATGGTGAAACAATCCCTGGCGGGCGAAATCCGTCCCCTGGATGAATTGATGAAACGGGCGAAAGTCTCGCTGCCATCGCGCACGCGGGTATTTACCGTCCCGCCCCGTGTCTTGATCGACAATCGCGCATCGGCAACCCATACGGTGATCGAAGTCAACGGGCGCGACCGACCGGGCCTGTTGTATCGGATCACATCCGCCCTGGTGGAACAGCGCCTGCAAATCGCGATTGCAAAGATTTCCACCTATGGCGAACAGGTCGTCGACGTCTTTTATGTGAAGGATACATTCGGCCTGAAGGTGGAACATGCCGGTCGCCTGGACCAGATCCGCCAGGCCCTGCGCTATGCCCTGCTGGAGGCAGAGGCCCAAACCGCACCGCCCCCCACCAAACACGCCCGCAAGGCACTGGCCAAAAAAACCGCCAAACGCGCCGCCAACCCAAAGGCTCAAGCGGCGGAGTAAGGTTATCAGCGCGGTTTCTTAAACTTCCGCGCCCAATTCATTAAATCAATCTGTTCACTGGACAGCAGTTTCAGGGCGCTTGGTTCCGCTGTTTCTGTAAAGATTACTGCGTTCAAACAGTCCCACCGCGCATTGGGTACGATCAAACCATCAAACCCTAGAAAGCAGGCTGCATCCCCAATTTCCTGGCATCGTTGATAGTGCAGAGATCCATAGGTTTTAATATCTACGTCCAACGCTGCCAAGGCCGTCATATCACCCAACCGAAGAGTCCGTTTCAACTGTGCGCCAAGGTGATGCCGCTCAAACACCAATTTTGAGGGGAAGACAGGTTCGCGGGATAAATGAAATTGCATCTCAGCCGCCGCACCATTGCGATCAAGCGAACAATACAGAACATCAAAACGACCAGGATCCCATCGCCCGCCAGAGGCATGCCCTTGAAGCGGATCACGCCCCTGTCGACACACACGCCAAAGCGGACCCTCATAGCCGATCCGTGGCAAAGCGTCTATTGCATCCAAAAGCACAATGTCGCGGGCATGGGTCGATGTCATGCGCAGCGTTTCTACAGATAAGCGCCCGCATCCAGCCGCTCAATCACAGCCAGGACCGGTTCCACCTTACCATCCCGAATTAAATCAATCGCCCGCGCGCCGTCCAAAAGTGGATGACGGGCATGCAACCAAAGGCGCGCCTCATCCGGCGTATAGAAATCTGAGAGTCGTTCCACAATATAACGCAAATCAGCGATCATGGCCTGGATGGGGAGAGGGGGGCTTCCCTTATCATGGGACCAACGCGACACGGTAGCCGCAGATGCATCCACGATATTAGCCAAATCTGTACCCTTCAAACCCCCGACCCGCTTTAAATCGTCCAAAATTTTTACCAGCGCTACGCTCATCATCGTCACTTTCATATGGGCAGCTTCCCCATGATATTTAGTTTTTCTTGAATTAAAGTCAATTGGTGAAAGAAAAATGGAAGATTTAGTCTATAATTTCTTTCCCATTCAGCCTCTTTCCCACACTCGCCAGGACGGTCGAATCCGGCTAATGCTGCTGCTTCTTGCGGTTGGAGGAAGTGTATGGCGTTGATGCGGTCCATTGCGACGGTAGGCGGCTGGACAATGGTCAGTCGGGTGCTGGGCTTTGCCCGGGATGCGATGATGGCCGGCGTGTTGGGGGCTGGACCCGCGGCAGAAGCCTTTGTCGTCGCCTTTCGTCTACCCAATCTGTTCCGTCGCTTATTTGCCGAAGGTGCGCTGAATGCCGCCCTGGTCCCGATCTATGCCAAACGGTTGGAGCGGGAAGGCAAGGAAAGCGCCATCCGCTTTGGGGGAGAGGCTGCGGTTCTGCTGGTCCTGACCATGTTGGTGCTGACCGTGCTGGCAATGGCCTTCATGCCCTTTGTCATTCTGGTGCTGGCCCCTGGATTTGGCACGAATGCAGATACATTTGCATTGGCTGTGGCCTTGAGCACCATCACCTTTCCCTATCTGACCTTCATGGCTCTATCCGCGTTGTTGTCTGGCATGTTGAACACGGTGGACCGGTTTGGTGCGGCGGCGGCAGCCCCTTTACTGCTGAATATTGTGCTTATCGTCGCGATGGGGCTCAGCCTCTCTGACCTGCTGCCGACCTTGCCTGCCTTCGCGCTGGCCTGGGGTGTGTTCATTGGCGGGGTTTTACAGTTCGGGCTGATTGCCTGGGACTGTCACCGTGCAGGCATTCTGGTGCATCTGCCGCGCCCGCGCCTGTCACCGGACATCATTTCCCTGTTGCGGCGCATGGGGCCTGGGGTTTTGAGCGCGGGTGTCAGTCAGATCAACACGGTTGTTTCCACCATGCTGGCCTCTCTGCTGCCCGCAGGCGCGATTGCCCATCTGTATTACGCGGACCGGGTGACGCAATTGCCGCTGGGCGTGATCGGCGTTGCTATATCCGTGGCCCTGCTGCCCCTATTATCGCGCCAGTTAAGCGCCAAGGATATGACGGGCGCCTCCGACAGTTTGAATCGTGCCTTGGAAATCGGGCTTTTGTTTACATTGCCTGCCACCGCCGCCCTGATCGCGATGCCGATGCCGGTTGTGGATGTTCTGTTCCGGCGCGGTGCCTTTGCGCCGGAGGATGCACAGATCACAGCGGCCATTACCGCCGCGATGGCAATCGGCCTGCCCTCAGTCGTCCTGGCAAAGATCCTATCGCCCGCCTTTTTTGCCCGTGGTGATACCAAGACACCCTTGATCCTGGCGGCTATCTCGATGGCCGTGAATGTCCTTCTAGCCTATCTGTTGATGCAGGTGATGGGATCCACAGGCATAGCGCTTGCCGCCTCTTTGGCGGCCTGGGTCAATGCGGGAATGATGGCCGCTATCCTGTCCCAACGCGGGCATCTGCCGCTGGATACAAGATTTCGCCGCCGCCTGCCCCGCCTGTTGCTGGCGGCCATCACGATGGGCCTGGCCCTCTATGCGGGGATCCAGTTTATGCCGCAACTGGTGGAATGGACTTTGATGCTACGGATCGCTGCTTTGGCAGGATTGGTCCTGATCGGCGCATTTCTTTATTTCACCCTGGCGCAGGTTTTGGGAGGCACAGACCTTAGAGAAGTAAAACGCGCCCTGACGCGCCGTCGCAGGCTTACAGACTAATCCAGCGTTCCAGACTTGACCCCCCACCCGGAACCCGCGATAAGCGAGGCGAATTTTTCTTCAACATCGTTCGGGGAGTCCACATCCCATGACCGCGCCTTCCAAGACCACACCATCACCGCATAAACCCCGCGTTTTCTCAGGCATTCAGCCAACCGGCAATCTGACGTTGGGCAATTATCTGGGCGCGATCCGCAACTGGGCACCGCTGCAAAAAGACTATGAATGCATTTATTGCGTCGTGGATCAGCACGCCTTGACCGTATTTCAGGACCCGGCCGGCCTGCGCGAAGCAACCCGACAGGTGGCCGCCGCGCTTATTGCCTGCGGCATTGATACGGACAAGCACATCCTGTTCAATCAGTCGCAGAACCCGGATCATGCGGAGCTGGCCTGGTATTTCAATTGTGTGGCGCGCATGGGCTGGCTGAACCGCATGACGCAGTTCAAGGAAAAGGCCGGATCGAATAAAGAGAACGCCTCAACGGGTCTGTTCGTTTATCCCAATCTGATGGCCGCCGATATCCTGGCCTATCGCGCCACCCATGTTCCGGTGGGCGAAGATCAGAAGCAGCATCTGGAACTGGCCCGCGACATTGCGATCAAGTTCAATAATGACTGGAGCGTGGCGGATTTCTTCCCCGTGATCGAACCCTTGATCCTGGGCGAGGCGACCCGCGTCATGTCCTTGCGCGACGGTACCAAGAAAATGTCGAAATCCGATCCATCGGACATGTCGCGCATTAACTTAACCGATACGGCCGACGAGATCGCCAAGAAAATCAAGAAGGCAAAAACCGATCCGGAGAACCTCCCCACCGACAAGAAGGGCTTTGCCGGTCGACCGGAAGCAGAGAATCTGGTGACGATCTATGCTGCCCTGACCCATCAGACGGTTGAGACAGCCTTGTCTGAAATCGGCGGCAGCCAGTTTGGCGCCTTCAAGCAAATTCTCGCCGACGCGGCGGTCGCGCATCTGGAACCCATCACGACGGAAATGAACCGACTGCTGGAAGATCGGGCAGAAATCGACCGTATCCTGGCTAAGGGCGGCGAACGGGCAAAAGCCCTCTCCGCGCCCATTCTGAAAGAAGTCCGCGATACGCTGGGGCTGGTCAGCGCTTAGAGCGGCCAGAGCAGTATTATTTCAATCTTATCCACTACAGCGCCCAGGTTGCGCTGTAAGCTTAACTTTGCGCAAATGGCATTTGGTGATACGATTACATGTGATTACATGTGATTACAATGGAGCACACCATGTCTGAGCGCGCCACATCTGAGCCTATCACAATCCGCACGGCCAAAGTGTCCGAAATTGATGCTTTGGCAAATGCGATGGACCGGTCTCGCAATTACATCGTCAATCAAGCTATTGAACAATACCTTGAAGCCAACGCTTGGCAGTTGGAGCGGATCACAACCGGGATTGCTGCTGCACGGACCGGCAAAGTCATTCCTGCAGATAAGGTGTTTTCCGGCATTGCCACGAAACACGGCTGGGAACGTTGACGCAATTAATCATTGCCGAACCAGCGGCCCGTGATCTTGAGGAGATTGTGGATTATATCGCCCTGGATAATCCCGTTGCCGCAGAGACCGTGTTTCGAGGGATTGTGCAAACAGCGGAAAAATTGCTGGAATTTCCATCTCTGGGCCGTCCAGGTCGCCTGCCTGAGACGCGAGAACTAAGTGTCTCTGGGATTCCCTACCTGATCGTCTATGAAGTCGGCACCGAGACGGTGACTATATTAGCAATTTTCCAGACATCCCGCGATCTTGTTAAAGCGCTGCGAGACAGGAAGAAGAGCGATTAATACGACAAGTCGAACAGCATTTGGCAATCAATCCGGTCCTGCAACAATTGTCATAATCCATTCCCTTTCCTCCTGACACAAAAGACCTTATGCGTGTATCGGGCGGGCACCGATGTTATCGTGATGCGGCGATTGACGAAGGAGTTTTGAATGGCGCAACCAGGACCCTATGACATCTTCGTCATCGGTGGGGGTATCAATGGCTGTGGTATCGCACGGGACGCCGTGGGCCGCGGCTATTCCGTTGGATTGTGTGAGAAGAAGGACCTGGCCAGTGGCACGTCCTCCGGCTCGACGAAGCTGATCCATGGCGGATTGCGATATCTGGAACATTACGAATTCCGACTGGTCCGTGAATCCCTGATGGAGCGGGAAACCCTGTTGCGCAATGCGCCCCATATCATTTGGCCGCTGCGTTTCGTCCTGCCCCATCACAGTGGACTACGCCCGGCCTGGCTGTTGCGATTGGGTCTGTTTCTATACGACCATCTGGGCGGGCGAAAGCTGTTACCCGCTGCAAAATCTCTGGACCTGCGCCGGGACCCGGCGGGCCTGCCGCTGAAGGATGATTATGTAACCGGATTTGAATATTCCGATTGTTGGGTTCAGGATTCGCGCCTGACCCTGTTGAACGCCCGGGATGCCGCGGACCGGGGGGCAGATATCATGCCCCGCACCGAGTGCCGCGCGCTGAAGCGGGAGGGCGCGCTGTGGCACATCACCTTGCAAGATACCGACAGTGGTGAGCAGCGCACGGTCATGGCCCGGTCTGTGGTCAATGCAGCGGGCCCCTGGGTGGATCAGTTTCTGCGCAGCGCCCTTGGCGATAACGAGGCGCATCATGTCCGTCTGGTCCAGGGCAGCCATATCGTGGTTCGCAAGCTGTATGATCATGATCGCTGTTACATATTTCAGAACACCGATCAGCGGATATTCTTCGCCATTCCCTATGAGCAGGATTTTACCCTGATCGGCACCACGGACCGTGACTTTGCCGGCGACCTGGATCAATTTGGTATTTCGGACGAAGAAACCGACTATCTGCTGGCGGGTGCCGGGGCCTATTTCAAACGCCCGATCACGCGCGATGATATCGTCTGGACCTATTCCGGCGTGCGTCCCTTGTTCGATGATGGGGCCAGCGCCGCGCAAGAGGCGACCCGCGATTATGTCCTGCGCGATGAGGGCGGGCCAGAGGAAGCACCGCTGTTGAATATTTTCGGCGGCAAGATCACCACCTATCGCCGCCTTGCTGAAAGCATGCTGCACAAAATCGAGGCCCGACTGGGCGCGAAAGGGCCTGCCTGGACCCAAAGTGCCAGCCTGCCGGGTGGTGATTTCCCGGCTCAGGGCGCAAAGGCCCTAGCAGACGCTATTCAGTCGGAACATCCCGCCCTACCAGACCGCCTTATAGATCGCATGATCCGTCACTATGGCACCCGGACGCGCGACATTCTGGGGGATGCGAAATTCTTGGAAGATTTGGGGCGTCTATTTGGTGCCGATCTCTATGAAGCCGAACTGCGCTACCTGATGGCTCAGGAATGGGCCTATTGTGCCGAAGATGTTTTATGGCGGCGCACCAAGCTGGGTCTGCACTTTACCCCGGATCAGGTCCAGGCCCTGGACGCGTGGATGAAGGAAAACCGCTGATGTCCAAGATCATGGCCCTGGATCAAGGAACGACCTCCACCCGCGCGCTGATCTTTGACGAGGGGTATCACATCCTGGGCAGCGGCCAACAGGAATTCGCCCAACACTTCCCAGCTTCCGGTCATGTGGAACATGCGCCAGAAGACCTGATCACCACAGCCGTTGAAACGATGAAGACAGCGCTGGCGGCAGCTGGTTTAGAGGCACGCGACCTGGCTGGTCTGGGCATCACAAACCAGCGCGAAACAACCATCCTGTGGGACCGCACCACCGGCAGGCCGATCCATCACGCCATTGTCTGGCAGGACCGACGCACGGCGGACTTGTGCGCAAGGTTGCGACAATCCGGTGTTGAAGCGGACGTGACGGCCAAAACAGGCCTGTTACTGGATCCCTATTTTTCCGCAACGAAGATCGCCTGGATTCTGGACACTGTACCGGGTGCGCGTGCCCAGGCGGCATCGGGAAAACTGGCCTTCGGCACGGTCGATAGCTGGCTGATCTGGACCCTGACCGGTGGGCGGGTCCATGCGACCGATGCGACAAATGCCGCGCGCACACTGTTGTTTAACATCCACATGCAGGACTGGGACGAGGACCTGTTGCAGATGTTCAACATACCCCGTGCCCTGTTGCCCAAGGTTCTGGATTGCGCCGCAGAATTCGGCACGATGGATCCAAAAATTCTGGGGGCCTCTGTACCGATTCTTGGTGTTGCGGGCGACCAGCATGCGGCCACAATCGGCCAGGCCTGCTTCCAGCCCGGCAGTTTGAAATCCACCTATGGCACTGGCTGTTTTGCGCTGTTGAACACGGGCGATACGGCCAGCCAATCCCACAATCGCCTGCTGACCACATTAGCCTATCGCCTGGACGGGAAACCAACCTATGCGCTGGAAGGGTCAATCTTCGTTGCCGGGGCGGCGGTGCAGTGGCTACGGGATGGCCTGGGGTTGATAAAGGACTCAAAGGATGTGAACACTTTGGCGCAGCAGGCCGATCCGGCACAATCGGTCTATCTGGTACCGGCCTTTACAGGGCTTGGCGCGCCTCATTGGGATGCAGAGGCACGCGGAGCAATCTTTGGAATAACACGAGCAACCGGCGCCGCAGAATTGGCCTGGGCTGCGCTGGAATCTGTGGCCCACCAAACCGCAGACCTGTTGGATGCAATGCATAAGGACTGGCCCCAATCAGCATCGGCTGAAACGGTTCTGCGGGTCGATGGCGGCATGACGGCCAGTGATCTTGCGATGCAGCAACTCTCTGATCTGCTGAATGCACCTGTGGATCGCCCGCAGGTTCTGGAAACCACTGCCCTGGGCGCGGCCTGGCTGGCGGGGCGGCAAGCAGGCGTCTGGCCGGATCAAGAGGGCTTCGCCGCCGATTGGCGTCTGGACCGACGGTTCCAGCCCGATATGGATGACATGACGCGCGGCACGAAAAGAGCGGGCTGGAAGGATGCGGTCAGGCGTACGCTTTCATCCAGTTAAAATCATCCAATCTATTTTCAGATACGTACAGATAGCAGGGGCTGTTTATTCAAGGATCTTAGTGCGTGTCATTTTCCATCGAAAAAAGAGTGATCGGGGCCTTTGTTGCATTGATATCACTGACCGGGTGTTCCCCATTGGGGTTTTTTAATGCCGTCGTTCCCTATGACCAGGGCAGTGAACAGGTCGCGCAGGATATCGCCTATGGGGATGACCCCCGACAAAAGCTGGATATCTATGCCCCAAGTGACCGAATACAGGGAAAGAAGCTGCCAACGATTGTCTTTTTCTATGGCGGTTCCTGGAAGACCGGTCAAAAGAAACACTATGAATTTGCCGGACGTGCGCTGGCCGCCTTGGGGCTGGTCGTGGTGGTGGCGGACTACCGTCTGGTGCCGGATGTCCGGTTTCCAGATTTCATCAAAGACAATGCCGCTGCCGTCGCCTGGACACAGCAACAAATCGATCACTATGGGGGCGACCCGGAAAGGGTCTATCTGGCCGGGCATTCGGCCGGGGCGTATAACGCGCTCTTGTTGGGGTTGGACACACAGTACCTGAAAGAGTCAGGTGCCGTGCCTGAGGATGTCGTCGGATTGATCGGTATATCCGGCCCCTATGATTTTGACCCAAAGGAATACAAGGTCACGCGGGACGCCTTTGCAGGCTCTCTGGACGATCCGAATGTGTCACCGGTAAACTTCATCAATGCCGACACGCCTCCCATTCTATTGTTCCATGGGGAGGCCGATACAACAGTCTTGCCCAAAAACACGCGCGTGCTTGCGGCTGGACTGGCCGGATCAGACCGACCCGTAGAGACCCATTTCTATTCCGATCTCAGCCATGCGGACACGATCCTGGCGCTTAGCACGCTGCTGCGCGGCAAGGCGCCAATCCTGGAAGAAATTAAGGACTTTATTCAGAACCCTTGATTGGAAACAGGGCCGCGGACTGTTCAGCGCTGTAATAGCCCTTGCGGATATCATCCTGTACCTTCTGTGGGTCCCGATTGGACGGATTGCCATAACCACCCCCGCCAGGGGTACAGACATCAATCACATCACCGGGTCGCACGGTGATATCCTGTTCCTTGGACAGATGTAGGGGTGTATGGGTACTGCCATCCTTGAAATCGAAGCGGACGGTATTCGCGCCGCCTTCTGATCCATTCAGCGCCCCTTGCGGCCCCGTGCGCCCATGGTCCATAACCATAGAGGCCCGTGCCTCCCCCCGGCGTACGCGTACGCGATAGTTAATCCCAAACCCACCACGATGTTGACCTGCACCGCCCGACCCTTCGGCCAGCGCATAGCGTTCGAACAGGACCGGATAATATTGCTCCAACACTTCGATCGGTTGGGATTTTGAAATCCCGATTGTGGAACATCCATTGGTTAAGCCATCACCCCCTGCATGGCCCCCATATCCTCCGCCGGAGATGACATACATGACATAAGACCGCTGCTTGTCCGGGTCATAGCCCCCCAAAGCAAAATTGCCGCTGGACCCGGCAGGTGCGGCGAATAGTCGATCCGGAATCGCCTTAGTCAGGGCTGCAAACACGGCCTCAGCAATGCGTTGAGATACCTCCGCCGCACAGCCTGAGACGGGGCGGGGATACTCCGCATAAAGGAAGGTTCCCTTTGGATCGATGATCTTTAACGGCGCATACGTGCCTGCATTCAGCGGCACGTCGGGAAAGATATGCTTGATCGCCAGATAGACGGAAGACCGCGTGGTCGCGATCACGCTGTTCATTGGCCCGCGACAGGGCGGTGAGGAGCCTGTCATGTCAAAGGTCATCTCATCCCCTTTGACCGTGATCTGCATGGCGATTTTCAGGGGTTCATCCACAACGCCATCTGAATCGACGAAGGCTTCACCTGTATATACGCCGTCCGGCACATCCGCGATGGTGGCCCGCATCAGACGTTCGGCCCGGGCTCGCAATTCCGCAATCGCTTGCGCGACCGTATCGCGTCCATATCGATCCAAAAGGGCGGTCAGGCGTTTGTCCCCGATCTTTAGGGCCGCCGCCTGGGCCTGGATATCGCCAATCCGTTGATCAGCGATGCGGATATTGGATTGAATGATCGCCAGGATTTCCGGGTCCAATTCCCCTTGCTTGAACAGCTTCACCGGGGGAATACGCAATCCTTCCTGTTCCACCTCTGTTGCGCGGGCGGAAAAGCCACCGGGCACCATGCCACCGGTATCGGGCCAATGGCCGGTATTGGCCAACCAGCAGAACAATTCGCCCTGATAAAAGAACGGCCGATAAAACCGCACATCCATCAAATGTGTGCCGCCCAGATAGGGGTCATTGCAGATGATCACATCATCCGGCTGTGGATTAGAAACCCGCTGAATGACCGCCTGGGTGCCATATTGCATTGTGCCGACAAAGACCGGCAGGCCCAGATCCCCTTGAGCGATCAGCGCACCGTCCTCTGCCGCATAAATCCCGTCAGATCGATCCATCGCCTCCGCAATCACTGGCGAAAATGCGGCGCGACAGAAGGCCAGGTCCATCTCGTTGCAGACCTGTTGCAAGCCGTTCTGGATAACGCCCAGCGTGATGGGGTCAATTTCTGTCGTCATGCTGCCACCCCTCCAGGTCCGACATGGACTATCATATTGCCGATCTCATCGACCTCAACCCGCATGCCCGGTGCCAGAACGGTGGTTGTATCCATCTGTTCGACAATGGCGGGGCCAAAAAGTTGGGTGCCGGGCGAAAGAGTTGCGCGCTGCAGGATCGGGGTCTCGGTCCACCCCCCCTCTTCAAACCAAACCGATCGGCTTTCCGGGTGCACATCAGCTGGCACCGGATCCAGTAACAGGCGCAAATCCACCTGCTGGCGAATACCAATTACTGCCGTATTCAGATTGACCAAATTGGCCTTGATTTCCGGTAAGGCCACTTCAAACCGTGCCCAATAAACCGCCTCAAATGCAGCCTGCAAATCCTCCCTGGAAATCGCGGGATCGGCAATAGGGACGGACAATAGATGGCTTTGACCAATGAACTGCATGTCGGCAGTGTGGATCACGCGGACCGCTCCGGTACCTCCGCCATCCCGGTCCAGACGCGCGCGTCCCTCGGCAATTTGCGCTTCAAATGTATCGCGTACCAAGCCCATATCGACACTGGCCATAGGCTTGTTGATCGTGTTGACAAAGTCATGGCGCAGGTCGGCCACAGCACAGCCCAGCGCATTGGTGATGCCAGGCCTGGCGGGGATCAGCAGCGTTGGAACGCCCAGTTCCCGTGCAATGGCACCGGCATGCAATGGACCCGCCCCGCCAAAGGCGAAAAGGGAAAAGTCCCGAGGGTCATGACCACGGCTGAGAGAGACCATGCGCACCGCGCCTGCCATACGATCATTAGCAATGCGCAAAATGGCTGCCGCCGCCGCCTCCCAGGACAGGCCCAATGGCTCTCCAATAACAGCCGCGATCCGATCTTGAATGGCGCGAATGTCTGGCGCACCCTCTACTGCCAACAGCCGGGCCTGGTTTAGACGGCCCAGTACCAGATTGGCATCGGTGATTGTCGGTTCCGTGCCGCCACGCCCATAACAGATAGGGCCAGGTTGAGCCCCGGCACTTTCCGGACCCACCTGCAACAATCCCCCTGCATCAATGCGCGCAATGGATCCACCGCCAGCCCCGATGGTGTGAACATCGACCATGGGCACATGCACCGGCATGGCATATTCGATTTCCAACTCACTGGAGACCTGAGGGGTGCCATCCTTGATCAAGCCGACATCACAGGAAGTCCCCCCCATATCAAAGGTGATCAGATTTTCGCGCCCTGATACGCTGCCGGTGCGGGCGGCCGCCATGACGCCAGAGGCAGGCCCCGACATGACCGTATTGACTGCCAGTTTGGAAATCGCTTCCGCCGAGACGGTGCCGCCATTGCCCTGCATCACCAACAGATCCTTTATATAGCCACGCTGTGACAATCCCTTGGTCAGGCGGGCTAGATAGCGTTCCAGAATGGGTTGAACCGCAGCATTTACAGCCGCCGTGACACCCCGTTCATATTCACGAAACTCCGACAAAATCTCATGCCCCGCCGTGACATAGGCGTTGGGCCAGACCGACAGGGCAATTTCCTTTGCCCGCTTTTCATGGGTTGGGTCGGTATAGGAATGCAGGAAATGGATCAGCAGAGACTCGCACCCCTCCGCGGCCAGGGCTTCTGCGGCTCGCTTCACAGCAGCCTCATCCAGCGCGATGACGACATTGCCATCAACATCCATACGTTCTGGCACTTCCATCCGCAGATTGCGCGGGATCAAGGGCGTGAAGCTGCCGGTCAAGCCATAGGCGCTGGGCCGTGTGCGACGCCCAAGTTCCAGAATATCCCTGAATCCTGCCGTCGTGATCAGCCCGGTCTTGGCCAATTTCCGCTCCAGCAGGGCATTGGTGGTGGCTGTCGTGCCATGAACCAAACTATCTAGCGTGGCGATTTCAACGCCCGCCGCATCCAGAGCCGCCAGAACTCCTTGTGATTGATTGGCAACCGTGGTCGGGACCTTGGCGATATGGGCGCGCCCGGTTGCCTCATCCAAATAGATCAGATCTGTAAAGGTTCCCCCAACATCGCAGCCAACAATCTTCGTCATTTGTCCCTCGACGTTTCCCAATATGAAAATTCAGCCTGACAGCAGACCAGCATGCGGTCAATTCGTTCGTGTACAAATGAATCTATCCTGTGGAACAATGATACCAAATGGGTGGAATGATCCTATCAACAAACAGGATTATGCATAAAAAAGAAACAATTCTTTTCGATACCGCCTCTTTGTTTCCGTCATGATTGATCGTATATTTCCGCCATCGTAAAGGCCATTGGGGCCTGGAAACCAGATCGATGATCACTGAAGGGACTTACAAAATGGCGTATACCACGACGGAACCGAAACCGATTATCCCGTTTACCAAATCCATCACCACGGCGCTGACGCCCTATACAGATCCGCTTTTGCGCATCACCACCGGCGCTTTGCTGATGCCGCACGGCTACGGCAAATTGTTTGGCGGGGGTCTGGAAGGAACCGGACAGTTCTTTGAAAGCGTGGGCCTGACACCTGGCTATGAATTGGCCCTGTTGGTCGGCTTGGTAGAATTCTTCGGCGGCCTGATGCTGGTTCTGGGGCTGTTAACCCGTCCAGTGGCAATTGCCGTCTTGATTTTCATGGGTCAGGCGACCCTGTTCCATGCATCGAACGGTTTCATGTGGTCGAATGGCGGATATGAATATCCCTGTTCTGGGCGATTGCGGCCCTGATCCTGGTTATCCGGGGTGGTGGTTTCCTGTCTGTTGACCGATTGATCGGTCGCGAATTCTAAGCCAGCCTGTCAGATCATAACCTATGCGCGGCGGTGGGGACATCCTTGCCGCCGCGCAATTCTTTCAGGCACCACAGCGCCAGACAGAATGTCATTGCGGCACCGGCCTGATGCATCACCGCCAGCGGCAACCAGACAATGCTCAACAACGTCGCGATCCCCAGACACGCCTGAATACAAACCATTGCGAACAGCGCGTGGATGGCCGCCTTGGTGCGGCGTGGCAAGGTCATCCGGCGGGACCACCAGAACAGGCCAAACACCGTGATCACAGTGATGTAAGCCAAAATACGATGGTTGAATTGCACGGCTTCCAGCGTTTCAAACAGACTGGCAAGGCCCAAAGTCTGATCCCAATACCCGTCTGGAATGAATTGGCCGCCCATGGTTGGCCATTCATTATAAATAAAACCCGCATTCAAACCCGCCACCAGCGCGCCCGACAGGATGGTGATAAAAATAACACCATGCGCCCAGGCACCCAACCGCCGGAACGGTCGCGCAACGGGCTTGCGGTTCTCCTCAATCGGAAATAACAGCCCCAGCGCCAGCCAGACCGTATAGCCCAGAATGGAGAAGGCGATGCCCAGATGAATGGCCAGGCGATACTGACTGACTTCAACACGGTCCACAAAACCGCTTTTCACCATCCACATGCCAATCACGCCCTGCAGACCGCCCAGGAATAGCAACGCCCAGAAATGGCCTGTATAGCCTTTTGGAATCTGGCCCCGGATCAGGAAATAGAAAAACGGCACGGCGAAGACAACACCGATCAGCCGCCCCCACAGACGGTGAAACCATTCCCAGAAGAAAATGTGCTGAAACGCATCCAGCGTCATACCCTGGTTCATCATCGCATATTGTGATGTCTGCTTGTACAGCGCGAAAACACGCTCCCATTCTGAGGTCGAAATTGGGGGCAGAAACCCCATCAAAGGCCGCCATTCAACCATGCTGAGGCCGGATTCCGTCAGTCGGGTAATGGCGCCAATGATCATCATGGCGAAAACCATGAAGGCAACGGCAACAAGCCAAAAGCCAATCGCGCGAGGCCGGGCATTTGGATTCTGAGAGGCATCGTTAAAAGATGCTGAAGGGGCTGTATCTGTGCTCATGGCGCTATATCTACCCCGATAGGAACCATCGGGAAAGCGCGACCCGGCGTCGCGGGGCAACCC
>Ga0208032_1000419_pt1 | contig 24721 bp, 36 predicted proteins | sample MalvirAntarct_66_FD_184254 | JGI IMG/M metagenome (GOLD analysis project Ga0208032, IMG submission 184254) | Marine viral communities from the Global Malaspina Expedition - Malaspina viral metaG Antarct_66 (SPAdes) (version 2) | ecosystem: Environmental > Aquatic > Marine > Oceanic | place: West... | reverse complement strand
GATTCCAGCAGCAGCACCATATAGGGCAGATGGGCCAACACCTACATTGTTACTACCTGTTGTTACATTATATCCAGCAGCGTAGCCACTGAAATTATTGTACTGTCCTGTGGTTAAACTATAGCCAGTTTGGAAGCCTACACCTACGTTGTAAGAGCCTGTCTTAGCGCCACTACCACCCAAAGAAGTATTGCCTATACCTATATTATTTGAGCCTGTTGTCGTATGATCACCTGCCTGAGTTGCAGCGAAGAAATTATGAGTTCCAGAAGTGAGCGTCCTGCCTGCCTGATAGCCTAAAGCATTATTGAAGTTGCCTGTCACAACACCGAGACCCATAGCTTCATTGCCGATGGCTACTGTAGTACCTGCAGTTGTTAGGTTCTTACCAGCCTGATAGCCATTCAGCACATTGTACTGTCCTGTGGTTAAATTATAGCCAGTTTGGAAGCCCACTCCTACGTTGTAAGAGCCTGTGAGTTTGGATGTTGGGTTTCCTCTTAATGCCTCTCTACCAAAAGCATTATTGTAATTTCCTGTTGAGATGTTCATACCAGCCATATAACCTACCGCAGCATTGTTACTAGCGGTTGTCTCTTGGAGAGCCTGCCCACCAAGAGCCACGTTAGCATTACCTGTAAGGTTTTTGGATAACGCGTAGTAACTCATAGCGACATTGTAGCCACCAGTAGTTATTTTTTCACCAACATTCTTACCAAGCAAGACATTATCTTCCCCAGTAGTTACATCATTACCCGCATTAACTCCCATGCCAATATTAGAATTAGATGAACCGTCATCCACTGCTAAAGCTGAACCATTGCTAGAAATAGCTATTGAGTTTCCTTTAAACGCACCAATACCGCCAGCAGGTAGGTTAGTCAAATTAGCACCAGAGATAGCGGGTAATGTAGATGGAAATCTGGCATTTGGTAAAGTGCCTGATGTTAAATCTGAGGCGCTTGTAGAACCAGCAGTAGCCCAAGTGTTATCACCCCGTAGGAATGTCGTAGAACCTGCTGTACCTGATGCAGATAGCATCGCTATGTCAACAGCGTCAGTAGCAATAGTAAGCACTGTACCACCTGTCACATCACCCGTATGTGTAGCATTAGTGACCTTAGCTGTGTTGGCTGTGATTGCACTAGCCTGACTACCCGTTACACTGGTAGCTGCAATGCCCAAAGAGTCAATATCTGACTTGGTTTGATTATAGTTAGTGACCTTCGCTGTATTAGCTGTGATAGCGGAGGCTTGAGCAGAAGTTATACCTGTCTTAGCTGTGTTCGCTGTGATAGCTGAGGCTTGAGCAGAAGTTATACCTGTCTTAGCAGTGTTAGCGGTAATTGCGGAGGTTTGAGCAGAAGTTATACCTGTCTTAGCTGTGTTGGCTGTAATTGCACTCGCTTGACTACCTGTAACGCTAGTCGCAGCAATACCTAAAGCATCAATCTCAGACTTAGTTTGGTCTGCTGTGGCTGCGGCTTCAATACCGTCTAGCTTAGTACCATCTGTAGCTACATCACGACCATCAAAGGTAGAGTTGGTAGTGATAGCGCCTGTCATAGCACCACCTGTCTTAGGTAGGTTATCGCCAGCCTGATCCACGTCAAGGTTGTTACGAGCAGCACCAGCACTAGATGCGCCTGTACCACCATGTTCTACCGCTAAGTCAGTACCAGACCAATTAGAGTTATCAACCGTTGTCACTAATGGGGCTACGTCCTGCCATGTTGAGCCGTTCCAAACCTGACTCTTGCCTGATGTAGCGTTGTAGTAGATAGCACCTAAAAGAAGCGTACCACCATCGTTATCAGTAGATGGTGCAGAAGCCTTAGAGCCTAAGTAACGGTCATCGAATGAATCAAAGCTAGACGCAGCAGATGTGGCTGAGTTAGAAGCAGCCGTAGCCGATGTGCTTGCATTACCTTCGCTAGTAGCCGCGTTAGCAGCACTTGTAGCAGCAGCAGAAGTAGAGCCAAATAGTACATCTGTGTAGTTCTTAGTTGATGCGTCTTGTGCGGCTGTAGGATCTGCAACCCCTGTAATCTTGTTAGCACCCATAGCGATAACGCCAGACATTGTACCGCCTGCCTTATCTAGCTTCTGAGTGTCCACGCTATCTGCGTATGCTTTAGTGGCAGCGTCTGTGCCTGCGGTTGGAGTACCAAGGCCAGTAATCTTGTTCGTACCCATTGCGATAGCACCTGTCATTGTGCCGCCTGCCTTGGGTAACTTTGAATTGTCAGCAGCGTCAGCATAAGCCTTTGTAGCGGCGTCAGTGCTTTGAGTTGGTGTACCAAGACCTGTAATCTTGGATGTACCCATTGCTAAAGCGCCTGTCATCGTACCGCCAGCTAGTGGTAGCTTGGTAGCGATGTTGGCTGAGACTGTAGTAGAGAATGAAGCATCATCACCTAGTGCGGCTGCAAGCTCGTTTAAGGTGTCTAGATGGGCTGGAGCGGCATCAATTACAGCAGCAATGCCAGCATCAACATAACCCTTAGTAGCAGCGTCAGCAGTAGCTGTTGGCGTTCCTAGACCTGTGATCTTGCTAGTACCCATCTCCAAAACGCCTGACAGGGTTCCACCAGACAGGTTCAATTTAAGATTGTCTGCGGCATCAACGTAGCCCTTTGTGGCTGCATCTGAACCTTGGACAGGAGTGCTTAGGCCCGTGATGGTAGCTGATGTGCCAGCGTCCATATCTAGTGAGCCACCAATAGTTACATGGTTAAACGTACTTGTGCCAGTTGTGGTGGTTACGTTACCCGCTACATTACCTGTGACTGCGCCTGTATGTACGCCTGCTGTGTTACCTGTGACATTACCCGTTACAGCGCCTGCAAGTGGGCCAACAAAGTTAGAAGCCGTGACTGTTGTGCCTACCACTGTAGAAGCCGCTGAAGCACCAATTTGCGCACCATCTACTGTACCGCCATTAATATCAACAGTAGCAGCCACCAGGCCAGTAAACGTACCGCCAGCAGGGGTAGCAGCACCAATGGGCGCGTTATCAATAGTGCCTGAGTTAATGTCGATCCCGGTAATAGGCGTAGTACCACCTAACAGGTTATCAGTCTTGAGCCAGTTAGCGTTTAGTTTTGCTCCCCAAGTATCGTCAGACGCGCCTACTTCTGGGCTAGTGTATCCGTATACTGGTGTGGTTGAATCTGCCATTTTCTAAGTCCTTAGTAGCTATTAACTTTAATCGCAAGGCCAGAGCCACCCGATATTGCTTTAGTGCTGTCTTTGTTTAGATTATTTACGGCAGCGTTATACAAAGCCGCCCAAACAGTTGTTCGTGCATCGTCTTTTAGATAAGGTGCTGTGTGAATCAATGTGCCGTAAAGATAAACATCGGGCGCATAGGTCAACAACCAGTTTGTAGTGTTGGACGCACTTAGGCCTGGTGTTCTTCCAGTGTATAAAATATCAGCAACATAAGGCCCATCGGGGCTAGGCTGCACTTCCAAACTATTGCCATTGATTGCATAGTTGGCTGGTATACCTGTGGCATTATTGTTTGTGGCGCGTAGTATGCCAAGGGCCGCAGAAGAGGTTAATTTAACTTCGCTTGTCCCATTAGCCTGCAAGCTAATACGACCAGCTTCTAACCAATCTGACGGTAGTGTTGTGTACTGACTTGAGATAGTAAGGGTTGAGCGAATTTGCATACGCCAATGTCTTACATCACGATTTAGATTAGATTCAGCAAGATCAATAAATGTATCAATAGATGATGTTAAATCATCACGATTTAAAAAGTCTGCGATTGAGGTTTTAAGTTCTGCATATGTTGAAATAGCCATTTATAGCCTTATTTCCTGTTTAGTATCTTTGCTTAAATCTTCTATAGAGTTAGCCCCTAGAATGCCAGCCACTGTAGCTGATATGGCTGTTATCACACCGTTAGAGTCGATCTTAAAGCCTTTAGATGCTAGATCCCTAATAAGATCCTCAGTAATAACCCCACCCCAAGTGCCAACCTCCATAGCTCGTCTAGGCTCAGATCTGGTGCTTAATAAATCGATGCCTTGTGGCCCAGATTGAAACTCACCTTTGCCGTTTACAGCCCTTACCAATCGCTCTGGGTTTAAGTCCATTGCAGTAATGTCTGTATCTAATGTGCCAAGGTAATTGCCACCTACGCTAGATGGGTAAGTTGCATTACCGCCTTTCGGCACGTTACCTCTATCCATATCGAATAAACCAACATTTTGGAATCCGCTAACTGGTGCGTTTAATTGCAATTGATCAGATACACCCAAACGAGCCTGAGTTATAGACATGCCACCTTTATCTCGGTACTTCTTATCCATCATGTTCAGAATGAATTTTCGCTTGTTAGCTGATTGTGCGCCATACTGAACTAAACTTTTTGGATCATCGAGGCCAACCCAATCAGGGATTAATTTCTTTAGTTCCGAGTTAAGCGATTTCTTGGCCTTGCTAGGCATATTCTCTGCTGCATATGAGAGCATGGTTTGGCCTGTTTTATGGGCATAATCGCCACCTGTCGGGGCCATACGCCAAGGCATGAAAATAGGGGTTTCACCAGTTTTCGCCTGCATTTCTTTAGCACCTTGAACCATGTCTGGGGTCACGCTATCAGCGGAAGCCCACATATCACGGTGCGTTCGCATGTAGTCTTGTCCCCCAGTAAGTGGTACGCCATACTTCAGATTCTTATCGCCAATACCTTCAAGTATCCCGCCAGCAGCAGTGCGATCTGACATAGTTGAAACATATGGCCTACCTTCAAGGTCTTGAAAGGCTAAACGCTTTACTGGAGTTATCGGGCCCGTATTAGTTACATTTGGCCTAAACAGAGTTTCTTCAGCTATGCGTGGGCTGTAGCGAGGATCATATTCAGACTTGTTATATCGCAAATCATCGATGTATCGGCCTGCATCATCAACCTTTCCAGATCCAGCTTTCTTTCCCAAATTACGAGCTGCAGCAACCATAGCCATCTTGCCGCCACCAGTAAACATATCCAATAGATCTAACTCAGGGGATACGTTTAGTAGCCCTTGTGCTGCTGGATTCTGTCGGTAGTAAGGTAGTGGGTCGTTTACACGCTCCATATACTTAGCTTCTGCTGATTGCATTTGACTAAGCAAACCGCTTTTTCCTAAAGACAAGTCTGGCCTATCTGCAAGCAACCCAGTACCAATAGACCCAGCTTTTTTGTAGTCTTGAACTTGGGCCATGTAATCATCTAACAGACCCATTACTTAGCCATTCGCTTCTTAACGGCTGCTGACAGGTCTTTCTTGTGGAACAGGTCTTTACTGGTGCTAGTGTGCCTAGCCCCTGTCATGGGTATTCCATTGGTCTTATGAGTAGCACCTTTGTGTTCAGTGCCATTCTTTAGATAATGCTTAACGCCTTTAGCCATTTTAATAACCCGATCTAACAGGCTTTTTTTTAGGCTTCTTTGCTGGCTTTTTCTTAGGCTTACTGGTCATCATAATGCACCTCCAAAATTGTTAGCGTATTATACCATACTATGCTAGTCCTTTAACATTGCGTTTTAACGCCCCTCGGTGCTTCTTCTTGATACGTCCTAAATCCCCTGCTGCAAAGGCTTGTGCCATTTGTCTAAGCGCATCGGCTGCTTCACTGTGACCTTCACTCTTGTCAGGTATGTGTGACCATCGTTGCTCACTGTTAGACCATTTACGTCTGTATGCTTTGAGGTGATCTAGCCCTGCTGCACACTTTTCATCATCAATCCAAATATACGGGAACATATCACTGGTTTGTTGTATGCCCCAGAGAATGTCTTGTATCCGTGGAACGATTCGCCAGTTAGAGCTAGGCATTAATTCTTTAAGCATTTGCTTGGGTGATTTGTTGGAGATCTGTCCTTGTCTCTTATGGTCAGCATCGTGCGGCAAGTACATATCTTCAAATACTAGATCAAGTGATTTAATCCACTTAACGGCATGGCTATATGTTTCGCCCCAAGCCTCGTAGAAATCAATACACCTTAGCTCCAGGCCCACTTGCTGTACTACCCAAACTGCGCAGCCGTCTGATGCCCCAATATCCCAAAAAGTCATACAAGGATGAGCTTCAACTACAGGTAGCTTACCTATCCTTCCATCGACCTTAGCTTTGTTGATTTCACGTAACCAGAATGCTCCCTCTGGGAACTCTAAAAAGTCTCCCTCCCATACATGACCATATGTATCTGGACGCTGCTCTAGGTCTTCTAGGCGCTGCTTGGTTAAAACTTCTGGCATCCAGGGGTTATTTTGCCACCCGATCGCAGTTATCTTGCAATCAGCAGGGGTGTTCTCACGGAACCTAACGTGTGTTGCAGAGGTCTTAGATTGAGGGTTCCAGATTATCCAGCATTCGCTATTCTCTTCCCGAATCGAGGGCAAAAGCTTCATATATGCCTCTTCGCTCACTGTCTCAGCCTCGTCAATGAATGCCAATATGATACGAGCCTTAGATTTAATGCTGTCGATGTTGCGTGTTAAGCCTGCAAAGCTGTAGTTGATTCGACCGTCCTTGCTGCGGATGTAGTGGTCGCCACAATCGTAGTAGTCGTTAAGGAATGGTACGGCTTGGATGGCGCTCTTAATCTCTGCGAATGAACTCTCGCTAAGGCTGTTCATATACTGGCGTAGGCATAGTATTTGGCCTGATCTTCCACTCTTACCGAACTTATAACCCCATACAGCAGTCATCATGCCAAAGGCTCTTGATTTGGCCCCGCCTCTACCGCCATAGGCTGCTCGGTATCTTGCCTCACCTTCAAAGATTGGAACCAACTTAGGCGGCAACTCAATATCAATTTCTGACATTAAAGATTCTCAAACTCTTTAGCAACGAGGTTAATCGTTGTTGGAGGGGTCATAGAACCATCGCTAGAGGTTTGGTCAACCTTGTCGCTCATACCATGCTTGGTTAGCATTAGCTTTGTAATACCACCGTTAAACGTACCGTCTAGGCCATTAGTAGTAAGGCTAATGTACTGTCGTTGCATAACTCTCTCTGCGATGTCCGAAAACTCATGCTTATCTTCGTTTCCGATCCACTCATACAAGGTTGAATTAGATATGCCTAACTCAAATGCCAGCCCTATGTGACTAGGAAATGAGTTACTTTCATTATCTAGGTAATCTTGAGCCTTTGCTAATAGCTCTGGCGTGTACTTCGTTGGTCGTGCCATTGTTCAATACTCCGTTAAATCTAATGAAATCGGGCCATTTTCATCGACCCACTCTTCTGCTTTTTCCATGAGTAAATCGTCCACTTCATTACGTGGCCTATCTTCCACTTCAATCACCGTATTAACCAAAAGAGCGATTATTTTTGCACCCTCGTTAATCACGTTTTTTTGCTTATCGCTCATAACAACGCCCATTGAGATTCAAGCTCTTTATGTTTTATTTTATATTTTCCTTTAATTGCCATAATATCTTCTCTTGTGTACTTTGCAGGATCGTGCGGCCCTTCCAACTCTTCCACTTTTGATAACCCAATTTTTTTAATTAAGTTAATGCGGTAATCAATAGCATTGCCAGATAAGTGGTTATTACAAGGCGCGCACTGGGCGTGTACGTTGCTTTCGTCATACCGAAGCTCTGCTGCTGCCCCTACCGACCTGTAATGCCCTGCGTGGATCTGTCCTGTGTGGTGTCTCTGGCAACTAATACAGGGCTGTCCCCTATCCCGTAATCGGATATACCTGTTGAATTCTGGTTGCGCTTCTTTGTGTAGCTCCCCTAAGCTCTTAATGGCCTGCTTACGGGCTTTTATATCTTTCTTAGCTAACTGGATAGCTTTAGCGCGTATCTTGCTCACAGCAGCCATAGCTTTCGCGTGTTGATGATCTAAAGCGTGTTCTTTAGTGCAGTAAAAGCCTAAAAGCACTGTTACGCCCGTTTCAACCAAGGCAAAGGCTTTGCAATGTCTGCATTTCTTTTTAGTGTTAGCCATTATTATCTCGGCTCGGAAATGGCACATGCACACCAAACTTGCCGGATAGGTGACGATTAACTACATCGTAAATCGCGCTAACTTGGGGCGTTTTAAGATCATTAACCGAAACATTATCAAACTTTGCACTTTGAACTTTGACCCAAATATGTTCTTTTACTGATTGTTTTGACCAAGGAATTTCAACGTCATGTAAAGTTTTAACCATATCTAAACCACGCCCGTTTAACTCTTGTGCAAGCAAACCGCAGTAAAGATAAACTGAATTTCTTTGCGTGTTAGTAATCGCTTTATTGGTTGTCCACTTAACCTGTACATATTTCTTATCTGCATACAGTTCACGCAAATGTTTAATTAAGTTCTCAAGGCTTGGGTCTGAGTTAACTGTCCAGTTTTCGCTCATAGTGCAGCCGCCCATTTACTCATTGGTAGCCGTGATAGCTTTAGACTCATTCGTATATCCCACCCCTGAGAGCCTAAATTATTACCTGTTGGCTCTGCTATTTTGCACTTATGGTTTATGGGCTGCAGCCTGTAATTAGGATCATCAATCAACTTGTACTCATCCAAAGGAAACTTATTAACTCTGCATCGATTTATTAGGGTTATATCGTAAAGATCCACTTCAAACTTCTTAGCAATAACCTTTGCAGCAACGCCAGAATTAATCTTTTTAATTACAACCTTGCATTCATCGAGGTCAAGTATTCTCATACTGCAGCAGCCCAAGTCATTGCTTCCCTACCTGAGACTTCACAGAAGCGTGTGTGCGGGTTGATTAGCGTTCCTTTGTCTCTTAGTTCAGGTAATCGCCTAGCAAACTGGTAGCGGTCATATTCGTCTGATAACCTTCCTAGCTCGTTGCTTGTGTGATCAGCATGATCTTCAACAAACTTCGCCATCCTGATTCGCTGCTTGTCTGCCTCTTCCTGTACAGATGCAAATGCTTTTATGCTAGTTGCTTTCATGCTGCCCTCTCCTTGTAATACTTCTTACGAGCTAATGGATTAAGTTGTGACTTGATGATGTGCGTTAAGCCTCCTGACTCACCCCAGCCAGCCTTGGTTACTGGCCCTTTGTAATCACCAATCAACTCGTCATACAGGCTTTTAGGGCTTAGTGGCTTTAGGTAATATTTCATAGGTATAAATCCGCATGACTCTGAAAGCCTCTTGCAAGGTTCCATCTGCGATGTTCTTTTTTAAGCATCTGAACAGTTTTAACCGAACGGGCGAATTCTTCGGGTGTTTGGTGGCCGGCCTCTTGGTGCCAGCGCATTAACTTAATCTCGTTATCAACGGCTAGTTGACGGTTTTTCTCAGTAACCCTGCGACTACCAGCAGCGATTGAGGCTCTGACTGCGCTCTTTAGTGCTGGGTTAGTTCTTATTACGTTTTCGCCTGAAATCATGTTTAGTCCTTTAAAGTGATTATTGTTGTTTACCAATCGGTGTTATTAATATCCAGCACATTTGCTGTGATAGCCCTCTTTCTCTGCTTTTCCTCGTTGACCACTGGCGGGGTTAGATTATTTGCAGGAAAGGTATTTAAATATAAGGCTTGAAAGTGATGCCTAAACTTAGTCGCAGATAAAATGTTTTTGTACCAAAATGGATCTTTTCTAGCCCAAGTCCAGACCGCCGCCATAGTGTCGTAATCACGGCCATCAATTACACGCATCTTTCTAATTATGTCTGCCCATTGTTTTAAGTTTGGTTTCTTGAACCTAGAGTCTTGGTTTAGTAATGACTGATACATACGCTCAACAAAATCTAAATCTTTATCATCGAACTTCAGCTTTGCTGACGTTTTAGTTTTTATATCTGTTTTATTATCTGGTTTACTATCTGGTATAGGTGGCGCAATTATGGGAAATCCATTGCTCATATCTGGGGAATCCATTTCGCAAATATGGGAAATGACTATTGGCCCGGCTTTCGTAGAGAATTCAGGCATTGAGTACCACTTAGTGCGGTCATATCCAATCTGGTTATAGTTTCCTGTAATTAAAGCTCCTGATACCTCAAGGTCTTTCAGTAAGCGGCTTATCTTCTTGGCATTGAGGTATGGGAAAAGTTTAGCCAGAGCAGCAGCAGAGTTGTACGTCCAAACATACCCATCGATGTTGTTCTTATCGTTAGCCATGTTTTTAGTTAGCCAGAATCGGAAGTTGTACAGAATTACAGCTTTCTCTACACCGTACTTCTCTGCCTCTTCAACACTAAAGCTGTGGATTAGATTAGACATATATCAGCTATATCTCATTTATCTGTTCATCGAATACTGAATGCCATATCTTGTACTCATTAACCTTCTTCTCTCGGAGAGCAACAATGGCTTCACGAATGTATCCAGAAATATCAGTCCCTTCGGCTGCTGCTGCGGCCTTGGCAAATCGATATAAGTCGTCATCAAACATGGACGCCACAGGGTTGTTGAGCTTCGACATTACGCGACCCTCTCTGACTGAGCAGTTTGATTTATTTCATTTAGCAAATAACGCACCTGATAGGTTCGGGAATTGCATACAAAGTCGCCCCAGTGGCAAACAGCGCCATGCGTGATACCAAGGGCTTTTGCGAAATCGGTTTTAGTGCCAAATGCTGCCAGCACTTCGGTCATGGGTATTGGTTTTAATGTTTTCATAAAGCTAATGTTATTTTACTAACTAACAAAATGCAAGCCTCTCGACATAATATTTTTACTTAACTAACATAAAAAAAGCAATCAACCGCACAGGTTCTAATAGTAAGCTGACTTGCCACAAGGCACTTACTTAGCAAACAATGGTTATACGATTAGCAATCGTGTATCGACCTACAAGATATTAAAAAAGAGAGGCAAAAAATGAATTTGGGACAACGAGTGAAAAACTTGCGGAAAGACCATGGTTGGTCACAAGAAGAATTTTCTAACAAAATTTCATTGAGTCGAGGCCGATTAGCCCAACTTGAAACTGACCCAAAAGCAGAGGTAAAGGCGACTGCTCTGCTATCAATTGCCAAAGCATTCGGTTGCACTATTGAACAGTTAATGTCTGATAATGCAATTAACAGTACGACTGGGGGGTTAAAACTCCAGCCGATAACAAGAAAAGCCCCAGTTGTTAAATGGAGTTCATTAAAGGACTTATTAAATGGAGTATTTAAAATGGAGAGTGATAACTGGGTAGGATGCCCAGAAGATTTAAGCGAAAATTCGTTTGCGCTAGAAGTTAAAGACGAGGTGATGACAGCCAGTAATGGCAAATCATACCCACTTGGGACGATTATCTTTATTGACGTAGATAGAGAGCCGAAAAGCGGTGATAGAATCGTGGCAATAGACACTCAAAGTCTTTCGTCAGTGTTTAGGGAATACGTTATTAGTGGTGGTGTTCATTACCTAAAGCCTCTAAATGACCGATACCCAATTGCGCAATTTAACAAATCAACTAAAATATTAGGAGTTGTTGTCGGTTCATATTCAGCCGAATAATAAAATGAAACATCTTAATATTTCTAAAATTAGGTATAAAAAGTTAGCTTGGATGCGAAAAAGCTGGCCCACTTGGTTATACATGGTTGATGCGTTTTCGTTGACCTGTCCAAAATACGCCCGCATTGATGCTTTTGGCTACACTCATAATAATCTTAAAGGCTGCAAAGCGCGTTTGTTTAAAGGCTCTAATGATTGGTCTAATGGCCCTCCTTTATAAGCTGCTATTAACCCCCCCCACATCATGCCCCAGTAAAAAAACACAAAAAAACCCTAAAAAATGTATAAAAACAGCATTATTTGCATTTCTTCGCTTGCGTTTGTTAGCTATCTAACTATATAATAGTTTAACTAATTACAACAAAGAGCAAAATTATGAATCAAATGTTAGGTAACTATTGCCCAATCGCCGACGCAGTTAGCGCACATACAATGATTTTTGACGCTCCAGAAGTTACGCCCGACGAATCAACTAGCGAAATTGTTGCAGAGCTTCTAGAGCATGGGTGTGTGACGATCAACCGCACAGAATACCATGTAATGGAGCTGTACCAATGGGGAGGCGAGAAAACCGAAGAAGACCTTCGCAACCTAGTATTCATGAACATACGCGACCCAGAAGCAGCCAAAGAATTAGCGACTGAAATAATTACTGAATGCGCTATCTATTTCTTCGGTGTACACGACCCAGGGCTAGCATCTATTTATTACCAAGAAAACCATGGTGAATATTGATGAATATCTCAAAAGAAACGCTAATCATTAACACAGTGGGTGCGGTTATCTTCTCGCTGTGTAGCTACCTTTTCTGGTCAGGTCTTGCAGCATGAAGGACTTAGCCATTTTAATAATAATCTGCATTTTAAGTGGGGTGAATACATGAATAATTTAGCACAAATCAACCCGAACATTGTTTACGAGCCTAGCCAAACAACGCATTGGAAAAACCTATTTCCGAACAAGACTATGTTGCTTGGTTCTCATAATTTAAATGAAGGTGAAGAACTAGTTGCCAAGATTGCCCACGTTGAAACGCAAAGTATTAGAGATGATAGTGGTCAACAAAAAGAAGTACCTGTTATTACTTTTGAAGACGCGCCTCCAATGGTGATGAACATTACAAATGTCAAAACCATCGCTTCACTTTACGGAGTTAATTATTTCGATTGGAAAGGACAATCCATTCAGATTTACGCAACTTTAATTAAAGCATTTGGCAAAGAAGGTATGGCACTTCGCGTAAGAGCTACCATTCCAGAAACTAAAGAAGATAAATCTCTGCTAGAGCTTCATGGAAACAAATTAAGCCAATGCACAACGATAGATGAATTAAAAAAAGTTTTTACTGAAATACCTAAACACATCAAGGTTCGCTTAACTGAATACAAAGACACCATGAAAAACCAGATTGGGGAAACCAATGTATAAATTAGATATTGAACAAAAGTCATTTGAATGGTTAAAAGCTAGGGCTGGAAACGTCACTGGCACTAGCTTGGGAAGCGCACTGGGAACTCCAGCAGTTCAGAAGACCTTGATGTACTCACTTATAGCTGACCGCATGACTGAGGTTCAAATGAATGATTTAAGCACCCCTGCGATTGATAGGGGCAATGAGCTTGAGCCATTTGCAATTAAAGCTACATCGGCTGAAATAGCCATTGATTTTGAAGAGACAGGATTATTGCTGGACGACAAATACCCACGCTTTTCAATATCACCTGATGGCATATTTGAAGATGAAAACGGCTTAATTATAGGGGGCATTGAAACAAAATGCCCTAACTCTAAAAAGCACGTTGAGTACCTGATAAAAGACGAGATACCTAAAGAGTATTTAAACCAAGTAAAAGCGCCTTTTATTATGTCAGATGACGTTACATTTTGGGTCTTTGCCAGTTTTGATGACAGAAATTATGAACGTCCACTATTCGTTAAGACAGTCACCAGGGACGACTTTGATGACATTGACGAATGCAGGGCAAAGCTACTTAAATTCTTAGATGTGGTCAATGATGTCCACATGGATTTAACTTTTTAAATAGGAGTAATACAGCATGGCACGAGGCGTAAACAAAGTTATATTAGTAGGTAATGTGGGCGGTGACCCAGAAACTAAAGCTATGCCATCTGGCAGCATGGTTACGAACATTACGGTGGCGACTAGCGAATCCTGGAAGGACAAGCAAACAGGCCAATTGCAAGAGCGTACAGAATGGCACAGGGTAGTTTTCTTTAATCGCCTAGCTGAGATTGTTTCCGAGTATGTACGTAAAGGTTCAAAAGTCTATATTGAGGGCTCTTTACGCACTCGTAGTTGGGAACAAGAAGGGGTTAAGCGATACAGCACTGAGATAGTGGCTTCTGAAATGCAAATGCTAGACAGCCGCGAAAATGGTCAGCAGCAGCAGCAAACGCCACAGCAAAGGCAACAAGCCCCCAGACAGGCAGCGCCAAGCCCTCACTCTAATGGGACGCCCCAGCAACAGCAGGAGCAACGCCAAGCAATGCAGAAAGCACCACAAGGCGGCTTTGATGATGGGTTTGATGATGATATTCCGTTTTAGATAGCCGTGATGACACTTTGGAAAGACGAAGCCCCTAGCCCCTTAATTGGGGTTTTCGGGTAGTAAAACTAAATAGGTGATTATTATGATGGCAGCAACGACTAACGATATTACAGGCGACCGATTAGCCAGCCGAGGCAATAGCGAAAAGTTTAAAACTAACTTTGATAGGATATTTGGTAAGAAGAAAACCGCCACTACTAAGTTCAAAGACAGGGTGACGCTAGGGCTATCTCCAAGCACTGATTTAGAAACCTGGGATTGTCGCAGCGAAGTAGAAAAGGCGGCTGATTCATTGCTAAATTTGAGATATGACGGAACAAAAATCGAGCCAACACTATGAATAATTTAATGACCGAGGAAGAAATTGCCACAGTGACAGGCTTTACATCAATGGCTAAGCAATGCGAAGTTTTTAAAGAACACGGCATCCACTTTGTTAAAGATCGGAATGGATGCCCCCACGTAACGTGGTACAGCTTTAATAATCCTAGCCATTTGCGATTTAATAATAACCTAGCGCATAATGAAGAACCAAACTTTTCGGCAATGGGTTAACTATGTCACCAAGAAAAAGAATTAAAGGCCCTGAATGGTTACCCCTTCGCTGTTACATGGGGCGGGTGTCCTACGAATACCACCCAAAGTCTGGCGGCTCGGTAAAGCTGGGCTTGCTGACTGAATCAAAAGAAATAATTCTAGCTAATTATTATGCGGCTGTGTCTTTAAGTGAGGAACCCACTGGGGCATTCGCTCAATTGATGCGTGAGTATTTCGCAGGGTCTAATTATTTAAAACTAAGCACTAGGACGAAGATAGATTACGTGGGTTATGGAAATCGGGTGGGTTTTGTTTTTGGAAAGACAAATAAACATAGAATCAAGCCCCACCATATAAGACGCTACATGGATCAAAGGGCAAAGACCACAATTGTTCAAGCAAACCGTGAGCATTCATTTATGAGTGCGGTTTTTTCATGGGCTTATGAGAATGGCAAGGTTAAGGCTAACCCATGTAAAGGTGTTCGTAAGTTCGCAGAGCCGCATCGTGAACGTTACATTGAGGATTGGGAGTATAACAAAGTGTTGGGGCAGGCTTATCGAAGGTGGCCCCTATTAGCGGCTGCAATGGAGATAAGTTACTGTTGCGCTGCCAGACAAGGGGATGTCTGGAATTTGACGCGCTCAGACTTGCGCGAGGAAGGTATTTACATTCGCCAAGGCAAGACAGGTGCTAAACAAATCAAGGAATGGAACCCACGGCTAATGGCTGCTGTTGATTTGGCCCTATCAGTTCAGACCGTAATGAGTATGAAATATGTGTTCGCGGATAAGAAGGGTAATCACTCCAAGCAGACGACTATGGCTAAGTGGTATGCGGAAGCGAGGAAAAAGGCTTGGGAAAATCATACTGGCGAATGGGTGACAGATTTCACCTTCCACGACATTAAAGCTAAATCAATTTCTGACTACGATGGCAACTTGCAAGAATTTTCAGGGCACAAGACCGAAGCACAGGCTCAAAACTATTCGCGCAAAATAAAGATCGTTCCAACCTTAAAATAACCCAACTACTGTATATAAAACCAGCACTGTATATTAGGCGAAATATTAGGCGGTGTTAGGCGAAAGTAAACACTATCGCTGAAACGCCCGTATAATGGAGGCCGAACCCAGAATCGAACTGGGGTAAACGGATTTGCAATCTGTATGCGTTTCCTTATAAATCAACAATATACCACTCCCTCGCCTAACAAATGAGCAAAAAACAGGCCGCTAAAACCATCACTTCTTTATTTTTTAACCACTGTATATTAGGCGGGGATATTAAAGAATTTTATTATTTTTTATCGATGGACTTTCTCGGTTTCAAACCGATTAAGTATAATATGAGTTCGCGCAGACCCCCCTTTTTTTACTTTGGGGGAGTTGACTTTTGTTTTATTAACCCTTTACATCTATCCGTTATGTATATACAATACGTATATGGGTTGAGTTAGCCCCACCGACCAAGCGGCACTTGGAGCAAGGAGTAGATTATGAGCATTATAATAGTAGAAGTACCCCACCAAAGAAGCCCCAGTGTTTGGTTTGCTAAAAATGAACAGCACATCATTCAAATGGCAAGTGAAGTACACGACTTTGGCTATGAAAATTGGAATATGGAAAGAGCTGTTATTTGTTTTGGCGATGAAATACCAGACAATTTAACGGCACTTCTCAGTAAACATGGCAAAGCTATTTGCACAGGATACTGCCAAGAATCCGAATTTTACGCACCTAAAGACGCACCAACTGAGATTGAGGCAGCAAAAGAAGCTATTGGGCATGACCTCAATACCTGCTACTTCTTGACAGTCACAGAGGCTAAAGAGTTCAAAGGCCATGCAGATGTTGAGATTGCGCTTAATAAATTCATTAAAGATAATGAGTGGCTTTTTGGAGGTGACGCATGAATCTTGAACTAACCTTGAAGCACTTTAAAATGTTTAGTCATACGCAATGTTCAACTGACGGAATTGAAATGTCTAATGCTGATCGCTTTATCTGGGAAGATGGTGACGAAATAAAAGAGTTTGATTTATCCGACAGTCATGTGCATTGGGTAGGTGATGGCGCACTGCAAGCTGTGATTGCGTTGCAGATTTTAAAAAGTGAAGGCTTTAAAGCTGGCTTGTTTTGGGACGATTTTTACATTGATGGTATTGATGGTGATTTTTGGGGCTGGTGTATCCTAAGTAATTACGGCTCAAAAAGGACGAAATAATGAACAATGATTCAGATTTTGATTTAGCAATGCAAAAAATATGGAGAGAAGGAGCCTTAATATTTAAAAAAAGAAAATCAGATGATCTTTCAAGCATTATTTATTCTGAAAGTGATGTAATGATGTTATCTGATAAAGCAACAGCCAAAGGTTCGTACAAGTGGGAAACTAACTCAGGGCAGTTAACAAATATGAATAAACATGGAAGCACTGGCAACACTAACGCCAGCAAAGAGGATACTAAATCATCGGTGTTAACTGTGCGATGTTATCCCTACGAAAAGGCAGCATGGGTTAACGCTGCTAAAGGCCAAAAGCTTGCTGAATTTGTAACGACTGCACTAAATGATGCGGCAAAAAGAAAGAATAGACTATGACTTTCCCAAAATGTACAGAATGCGGTTCAACACACCCTGATTTTGATTTTGATTTGACTAGCTGGAATGATGGCGTAGAAAGATCAGAAGACCCTACCATTGGTTTTGTATTGCGAGAGGGTGATTTCTGCCAAAATCATAACTGTGAGGCAGGTAATGTTTTTATAATGAAATTAGAAGACCTACTTAGACAAACCGTTTTAGATAGTATTCCAAATGATTATGGTGAAGGTTCTCACAGAATCACAAAACTATTAAGAGATTACGCTGATAAAATAGACGCGGAGGCAATCAAGCATAAGCATGAGTGGGATAACGATGAGGCAGAAAAAAGGCCACCGATCTAGGTAGCCAAGCTCATACCGAGCAGGAGAATTATCTAGAAAGACCTTTAACTTTTTCTACGGTGCGAAGACCAGCCAAACCTAACATTGCGAGGGTAAGTTCCATCATTGCTTCTAGGGGTAGTTCAGGTGAGCCAAGTTCTGGTGCAAGCCATTGGAGAATTGGGTTGATAACAAAGGCGAATAGAAACCCACACCCACAAACCCACATAAGAAATGGCCTTGCGCCTGCGACAAAGGTTGATCTATGGCCTGCCTGAACCTTACTAATCTCAGCCTGTAATAAGGCTGGCTTCATAGCTAGGCGTTGTTTAATAATCTCAGCCTGCTCTCGCTCATCATCGCTAGTGAATATTTGATCTATAATATTACCAACAGCGACAATAGGTTCTACTACGCTGCCACCACCTATTAAACTCGAAAGCCAGCCCATAATTAATCCTTTAGCTCAAAATGTGGGAAGTCCTGCCAACTTTTCCACAAGCCGCCCCACTTTAGCTTATGACCCAACTGGGAAGACGCTTGAAGCATAGCCGCTGCTATAATTGCTAAATGTTCTTTTTCCCATGAGGCTTTACCGTCAACGTAAGCGTACACATCCAAAGCTCGTCCTGATTGGTGGTAGGATTTATTGATGCGTCCATCTGCCTTTGACTTTCCAGCGGTAAACAACGCGGCTTGATCTGCGGTACTGCGCAGGCCACCAGTGCTAGGGATGCCAAAATCAATATTAGTAATTTTAATTGCCAAGTCACTTATGTCTAATAACCTTTGGTCGCAGCCTGCTCGATGGTTTAATGAGTTTTGCCCAAGTTTGAACATTATGCTGCCGCCTCTAGTTGGCCTATACCTACCTTATGACGTTGCACTTCGCCGTGTTGCTTATCGTATACAATGGCGCTCATAGTGCGCTTTGCTCCATACCCTGAGTCTGAGTGCCACGCATCGCCAGCGGGCAGAGCTTGGAATGTTTCACAAAGTACGCCGCCAATTTCTACACTTGTAGAGTGGTGAACGTGACCCATCAAAATTGCTTTATTTTCGCACCCCCATTCTTTAGTGAGTGATCTAGCAGCGTATTCAAATGCTCTTTGAGGCTTCATACGATCGCCGTGGTGGGTGACTAATAGGTTGTTGCCATAGGTTATGTGCTGAAACTTATGGACGTTATCTAGCACCTCTACACGCGGCTCGTTCTCATAGAACGCCTGCAACATGACATTCATGCAGCGAGAAGTTGAGCTATTATGATTGCCGCGAACCATCATCAATACAACCTTATTGTGGCTCTCTAGCATCAGATTTATTGAGCGCCTATAGATACGCACTTGGGCGGCTATTGAATCGCCATAATCGCCGTCCATATCCATATGGTTTTGGCCTGAGCTTGTCGTGTTTTGAAGGTTATCTGAATGCCCAAAATCTCCTAGATCAAGCATTAGCGCAGTATCAGAACCACCACTTGCTTTAATCAACGATTCTATAGCACCAACTGTGACGCGTTCAGCTATTTCAAGATTCCAGTCAGAATCCCCATTCCGCTCTTTCGTTACGGACATACCGACGTGAGCATCGCCAATAACGTAGGCTGTAAGCTGCTTAGGCAGGTCTTTGACAGGCTGGTTGGGTAAGGGTTTATACTTAGGCAGGTCTTGCGCTAGAGCATCAGCAAAAGATTGTAATGACGCTTCGGCGTTCTCCTTCTTGAGATCAGACTTAACCCACTGCCGCAGTGGTTCTCCTGTCTGTAAATCGTAATAAGTGGATATGCCTTTAGCAACGTGTGTACTAGGTACGCTTTTAGTCATATCATTGGAAGGACTCCAGCCACGCCTAGCAGCCTGCTCTTTTGCGCGTTTCAATGTGCGCTCTAAACCACGGTGATTAATACCTAATGCTGTAGCTGCTTTCGCTTGAGAGCCATGCTTTATAACAGCGTCAATAATCTGACACTGACGCTCAGTTGCGAACTGCTTTAAGCTCTCTAAATCCATGACTAGCTCCGTAACATAAAGGCCGCAGCAGAAACTAAAGCCGCAATTAAGATGCGAACAAACCACTCGTTGGCACTACTTGTTTTGGCGGTCATGGCTAACTTAATAGCATGTTGATCAATAGCTTCACTATGGCGATTAAGGCGGTTATCCTGAACCACGTTGTGATCGACCAAATTCTCCAGTTTTATAGAATGCTCGGTTAGCTTTATCATCGCATCAGCTAACTTATCGATCTTTGCTTCCAACCTGTCAAAACGTGCGGCTTCCATCGTATTAATACCCTTTTATATGCTGAACTAGATCAATACGATCCTTTAGAAACTCGCAGTTTGTCAAAATCACCAGATAGCATCTTGCGTTTAATTATCTCTTCTTTAGCGGGGGTGTCGTCCCAGGCAACGCCTGCTTCTTTTAGCCACTCACCTAATAATGCAGCATCAATTACGCCAATCAATCTTGACTCACCAAACTCAGCGTTACCGTTTTGGCGGTATGCTTCTGCCGCGTCTAACATGGGGTTCCAGTCGTGTGTTTTAACGTGAATGAGTTTATCCCCGTCTTCCACCCACCTTTCAGAAATCTTAGCCATCGTATTTTCCTTAAAAAAAAAGGGCCGAAGCCCCTTTGTATTGTGGCGGTTTTAAACGCTATCTACGCTGTACAGTCTGCGATAAGACCCAAGCTTTTCTCATTACGGACGACCAAAGTGGCCTCTGTGAGAACCTGTCTCGTAACATTATCTCCGTTTTTAGCTAACGGCTCATTCTTCATTGGACGCAATGATGCAAGTGCAAGCATATTAGTCTGAAGAATAAAGACATCCCTGGCGGCCTGGTGACGTGATGGGGTGAAGGTCACAGATCCCCAGGGCGTCATGTAGATCGAAAGCAGCTGGGCTACGGATCCGTTCTGGGCTGTAGCTCTTTCATTATTGTTACCAACGAAGCCAAGTGCGCGGCTCATTTGGGCTGCAGAGAGATACACAGTATCTGGATTACCACCTTTTTCCCAAATGCTTTGCATACACGCATCAAACTTAGTCTGGTTAAAGACAGTTTGTGTGCCGTTAGTACGCGCTGTAGCACCAGGAACAGAACCAGAAGGGTTAGCACCACCACTACCGATGTTGGTTACGTTACTCGTGATGTAACTAGTTAAACCACCTAACTGACGAGCAGTAGTAGAGTTACCGGCAACACTTGGAAGGTTAGCAAAGATTGAAGCTTCAATATCAGTCTTCTGCTCTTTTGCTACTTTCACGATTTCATGGGTCATCTGCTTGCCATAGCCGATGTTTGTAACACTCTGGTCAGTGCCAGACACCGTTACAGCGTTCTTGAAGATTTGGGTGAAATTGTGGAGTTTTGCTACTGCAGATCGTGCTTCAGCAGTGGTTGCGTCACCCTCAATATTTTTGTTCGTGGATACAGCTGAACGTAATGTATCAGTCTGCCATTGATGCAACGTGTTAGTTGCGCTGGTCTTAGCAATAGAGCTAAGTAAAGGTACTTCACTTGGGTCGACGTTATAGATTACGGTCGAAATATCCTCTTTTATAGAGTTAGAATCGTACGTATCGAACGTATTAGTTGGTTGTGCCATGATAAATTCCTAAAATTTAAAATAAAGTTAATTGTTGAACAGTAAAGCGGCAGCATCTTGGACGCTTCCCGACTTTTTCAATTTAGACATCAACTTCGCTTCAGTGCTTTTAGCAGATTCGCCTGTCTTCTTAACCCCGGACTTCATCAATGGACGAGCTTTTTTGAGCTTAGTTTGCACATCACTCTTACCCTCCAGCGACTGCCGCCATAGCATACTTTCATGGAGCGCCTGCATAGTTCTGGCATCGACAATTGCATTAATATCAACTGCTGTAAATCCGAGCCTTTCACCATTTTTAATTAAATTCTCTTTCAGTTTTGGTGCTTTTTTAGCATCTCCAAAATCTGGAATAAGTGTTTTTAATTGCTCCATCTGCTGACTCAAGTTGGCCTTATTGACCTTTGCTTGTTCAGCCTGCATTGCCTGGCCTTGATGCTGTAGTCGGTTTCTTTCGGCTTGAAACTTGCCCATCTCTTCACGGTAAGTAGCTTCTGCCTCTATGTACCCAAGCGGGTCATCTGCCAGTAGTTCTCTAGTGGGTGGAGTTGGTTGAGTCACTAAGCCATTTTGACTTATCTGCTTTAATAACTGATCCAAGTTTGATCGCTGCTGATTTAGCCCGTTATAAGCCTCTTCTGCCTGCTTTCGCTGCTCGGCCGCTTGCTTCATGCCTTGTTGTATGTAACGTTGTCCACTATAGCTTTGCTTTAGATCTTGTAGGCTTACCTTGACGTGTTCGCCATCAACTTTGATAGAGAATGTTTCGGAACCAACTGAATCGGCTTGCTCTTCGGATTCTGATTCATATTCATCACCTTCGTCATCATCATCAGCTTCTGCATCTTCTGCATCTTCTTCTGAATCATCAACTTCGGCTTCCTCTTCTTCAGCCTCTGCTTCTTCTACCTTATCTACTTCAGGTTCGGTAGATTCTACTTCGGCTGTCTCTGGCTCTGGAGCCAGTAACGCTTCAACCGCACTTTCAATAGTAATGCTTTGGTCAGTCGCTTCCACGGTGCTTACCTTTCTTTGTTGCGTTTATCTCGCATATCCTCATTCGTGATTACACGTTTGAGAGTAGCTTCGAACTCGTTTAATGCCCGCGTCATAGCGTGAGCATCTTCCCTAGCTTCCGAATCGGATTTACTAGATTGTAAGAACTTTTTAACCTGTTCTGCTCGTACACTATCAAATACAGCAACAAAAGTATCATCGGCTAACAATTTTAAAGCCTGAGATTTCAAAATCATTGAATATTACCCATCCGAGGGGCTGCCTGCATTGCACGAACGCGCTCAACGTCTACCGCAGTACCGTATTGGCCTAAGATTTTAGCCGCCTCAATGAGTAGTTCTTGGTTCATCTTGTCGCGGTTTAGGTCATCGCCAGCTTGTAATTCACGGTATTTAAGCTGTAGCTCTTGTAGTTCACGACCCTGTGCAGATTGCATTTCAGCAGCCTTAACTTGCATACTAGATTGCATCTTAATTTGATCACCCTGCATCTTACCTTGCATACGCATTTGATCGCCCTGCAACTTGGCCTGGGCCTTGATCGTTTCAGCTTGAATCAATGCTTCTGCCATTGGATCGCCCTGCTGTCCAGCCTGTGCTGCCTGCTGCTGCTGTGCTGCAATTAACTGCTGCTCTTTCTCATCAGTCATCGGGGCGTAGTAACGGTCAGCATTCTTGAGGCCACTCAAAGCTAGCATATCGGATAGCGTGTTTCGCATTTGAGTCATTGAAACTAAGCCATTTTGCGCCCCGTAGGTTTGCCATATCTGCTGCTGAGTTTGGAAAGTTTGCATTAGTGCGGCAGCTTTAACGTCCTCTTTGCCAGTACCAAGGCCCACGTTAATCTCCATATCCATATCAATATCCCAAACACTTGGGTCTACTGGTATAAATTCACCGTTGAGGCGCATCATCTGCTCGTCAGGAGAGTTTTTAACAGCAACATGTAACATTAGCTGGAATAACCGCTTCATGCCCTCGGCGAGGTTTCTAGCCATCACTTCAACGTGTCCTGCACTGGCTTGTGCGGTCAGTGCTGCGCCTGTCGCTGTGGTGTTCTGTAGAGCATCAGCGTTAAGCCCCATACTCATCTTAGAGATGCCTGTTTTCTCCTCTACAAGCATATCGAGGTATTGGAGGGCTGGTAGGGTTGCCCCTGCTACAAAAGGTACTACAAGAGGGTTTACTGACCCTATTTGCTCTGAACGAATGATTGCACCAATTTCGTTGTTTAGCACGTCATCCATCTCTACTAGGTCTTCGTTAACTTCTAGGCGAGGAGTGTTAGTTAATGCCACGTTGTCTAGGATTCCACGCAACACACTTGTAGTCGTATCCTGATCGTTCATTACCAGTTCCGCTAACGAGCGGCCATAGAATGCGTGAGGTTCTGGGTCCACATGGAAATCAGCAAAGGGAACTCTGTCCCAGGGCTCTTGCTCTAATATCTCGTAGTTAGTGCCACCACATAGAAACTTATGAAGGGTTGGTACGCCATCTCCCTCAATGTCAATTTTCATATAGGCTTCAGTAACAACAACCAGGCGCATAGAGGGGTCATTAACAATATCCTCTTCTGAGTCTACGCTCTCACCGAAACGTAATATCTGTTCTTCATCGCCACTGGAATCGTCACCTGAACCTGCCAAGCCATCAATAACATCCTGGTCAAATCCCATTGCTACTAGATCGCCTGCGTACTTTTCTGACTTATGACAAACAATGTAAGCGTCATCAATTGATTTAGCACTGCCGTCAATAAAGAACTCCTCTGGAGGTATCCCCTCAACAACCATCTGCCCTTCTTCGCGCTTATGGGAAATCACCATACTGTGGACATTGACAGGAGCTTCCATTCCGAATTGGTCCATCTCCATAGATATTTCTTGCGAATGCTCTAAGACCTCAACATCATCGTCTGAGAGAAGCATTTCAACTTCTTCGTCTGATAAATTCTCATAGGTGTATGATTTAGCAGCACAGTAGTTATTCCACCAAACCTTAACCAGGCCAACCTTTTTAACCAAGGAGTCATGTATGGCGTTATTTAATACGTTATACCCACCTACCTTGTTAAACACCCAGTGCGTATAGGCAGTTGCTTGTTCTGCGTTAGCCACATCTTCCGGGCCTTTAGGCGTGAATTCCACGAACTTATCGTTAGTCAAGAACACGCGCATTAAACCGGGCTTTGCACCACGAACAACATCGCGCACTTTGGTAGAGACAACCTTAGATCGACCCTCTTCATGGCTTAGGTCCACAGCGCCATCAAAGTATTTCTGGGCACGTTCTCGCTGATCTCGAATGTCACTGTCAACGTAATCAATAGCGGCCTCTATCGCGTTTTTTACTGCGCCTTGTATTTCATCTTCTTTCATTTGTGGCATTGTTAAATCCTATTAATTAGATAGCAGACTTTGAGTTGCTTTTTCGCCTTGTGTACCGCCATAGTATGCAGCCCCACGTTGAGCCGATGCTTGGAATCCTTGCATGATTTGTGCAACTTTCTTTTGTACAGCCATCATTGCGCTTTCATCAGTTAATGCTTTTCTTACCAGTTCTGGGTTATCCGATAAAAGAACATCAACTATTTTTCCGCGCTGCGCCTCTG
>Ga0208032_1000418_pt1 | contig 24735 bp, 30 predicted proteins | sample MalvirAntarct_66_FD_184254 | JGI IMG/M metagenome (GOLD analysis project Ga0208032, IMG submission 184254) | Marine viral communities from the Global Malaspina Expedition - Malaspina viral metaG Antarct_66 (SPAdes) (version 2) | ecosystem: Environmental > Aquatic > Marine > Oceanic | place: West... | reverse complement strand
ACGAAAGCGAAGAAAGCAGTAACGGATTCAAGCGTTGAGAGTATGCAAGAGGTGCGCACCAAATATGGGTTTGAAACCGAAGAAGCCTACGAAAACATTATAGACGACGATAAGCGAAGGAGCTTAGTTCAAGCAAAGACTGAAGAGAACTACGCGGCGCTCGTAAAGGAAGAAGGGTTTGCCCCCGAAGTAACTCCAGAAGTGGCTTCAGACGCAACTCCCAAGGACAAAAAAGTATCTCGCCTAGCTGTTATAGCCGCTTCAAACGCTCCAAAAATTGCACCAGAGAAAGCTGCTGAGCTACGGGAAAAAGCGGAGAGCCAAGCAAACACAGAAGTTAATGCCTCACTTAAAAAAGGGCGAATGGTTGAAGCTAAGCTTTCCAATAAAAAGGATGCTCTTGAAAGCGCGTTAGGCAATTTGTGGGTAGCACAAAATAATCAAGAGAATCGTAGCTATAGCGCACGACAAGCTGAAGCCAGTGAAGTCTTTAATAGCTTAACTCCAGAGCAACAATCAATAGCCGAAGAAAAAGGGAAAGAAAAACTTAAAGCCATTGGCTTACAAAATAAAAGGGAAGTAGTCCGAAGTGTACGGTCCGAGCGTTTAGACGGCATAACCAATGAAAACTATGAGGACTCTTACCGATCCGCTAAGACTACTACCGAACTGCTGGACAAAATAATAGCAACGGGAAATAGATTTGAAAAGTTTCTTGCCCGTAGGTTAAAGCCTTTAGTAAAGGACGTTAAGCTAATTATTGGTTTCCAACCAACGCAAATGTTTATAGATCAGATTAGTGGCGTTGCCCCTCCGCGCAATCCAGCAAATCCAAGAGGGCCGGTTCAATTCGGTTACCTCCAAGAAAACCCAGAGGGGCAACGAGGTACTGGATTAGCCAGTTCAGCCTTTAGCGCACTTCCAGATTGGATAAACGAAACTATGTGGGAGGAAGAATCACGCGGCCTCTACTTCCCATCAGAGAACACCGTATTTTTTAACACGACCAGACTGTACGAGGGTGACGACAACGCAGAAGGGCTAAACAACTCTACTATTTTACATGAGTTTATACACGCTGCGACTGTAAATGTCATATTCCAGTTTGATAGTCGCGGGGGTAGAGATAAAACTAACCCTAGAGCTACTCGGGCAATAGAGGATATAAGAACTCTTATGTCCGAAGCGCAAGAAACTTACTCTCGCAGGATGGAAGCTGGGTTTAGGGACGGTATAGAAACTTTAGCTGAAAACGCGGATGTTTTTAACGACATGTACGAGTTCATTGCCTACGGTTTAACTGAACCTTCGTTCCAAGAATTTTTGACCAAGGTTACACCTGACTTAAACCAGCAGTCTAAGGCCAGCGTTAACAGTTTGCGAAATGCTTTAGGTAAGTTCTTAAACTCTATTCGAGAAATACTGGGTCTTGCCTCTAGTGACTTTAATGGCTTTGTAGTTTTAACCGACCTTACCGGAACACTACTAGAAGAAAACCCAGATAGCCCGCGCATTAGCGCTATGGATGTAAAACGGGCAATTGCTAAGACTAAGAGAGCAAGTGCTGCTGCTCAGAAAGTAGCCAAGAGCCAAGATGCCAAAGGGTTGTTGCGCAATATGTTCTCCGCTGTAACCGAGATTCGAGATGTTGAGGGAGCGGTTAATTTTTTAAAGGGAACCTACGACAGCATAGATTCAAATCGTCTAAGGGCAATGTTAGGAGCCTATACCACTGACGGGATCAACAGAACTTTTGCGGACAAGGTAAAGATAAAGCCCATTGGTTCTACTGTTGAGGCTTTAAATATCACAAGAGGACAGCGCCTAAAAGAACTGTCAGAGAAAATTCCCGATTGGCAAGAGTTTAATGATACGTACGACGAGGCTGGAGGTATCCTTGCTGACGTAATGTCCTTAGCTACTTTAAACAACTTTGATCCCTTGCTGCACAAAGATAAAGCCGCTGCGCTAAAGAATGATGTTGACCTAGACCTTAAGAGAAAAGCACTTGCGCGTGCTCAAAAAAACTCCAACAGCACTAAAGGAACTATTAATTATCGAAAGGGTAGAGTTACCGGCAGAGAGAAAGTAATTAAAGAATTTTATGACGGCACCACTATAGAGGGAGAACGTGTAGCTGGGTGGGATCGTTTGCAAGAAGAAGCAAATGGGGGGCAACGGGGTGTTGAAATATTCAAAATGGCTAGAGACAGCTACCGACAGACATTAGAAGACACCTATGCCATTTTAAGAAAGAAGATTGAGAAATCTGAAATTAAACAAGACGCTAAAGATGAGCTGTTAAAAACTATTGCAGATAGACTTAAAGCGTCTAAAGTTTTGCAAGTATACTTTCCTTTAATGCGGTATGGGGACTTTTGGCTACGAGTAGGTAAAGGCCAAAGAAGAGAGTTCTACATGTTCGAGTCGGAGCTGGAGCGAAATTTATTCGCCAGAGAACGTGCTAAAGAAGTAGCTCCTTCAAAGGACTTCACAAAAGCACTCGAAGACGAAGACGTGCAAGTTGGTAAGAATACTGGTGACAATCAGTTCCGTCGAGAAATGGAAGGCTCTAGCGAAGCGCTTAAAACCGTGTTCGATTTAATAGACGATAAGGCTTTGTCTAAAGAAGACGTGCAACTTATCAAAGATAACGTGTATCAAATGTACTTGATGACGCTATCCAGTTCAGACATGCGTAGAAAGTTTGTTCATCGTAAGGGTGTTGCAGGCTTTAGTAAGGACGCACTACGTAACTTCGTTGTTACCCAGCATACGAGCGCAAATCAACTTGCTAGGCTGGAGTACACCGACAATATACGTAACGCAATCGAAACGGCTAAAACAGAATTAAAAGGAAACCCAGAAAAAGACAAGCTGCTAATAGTAGTTGAAGAAATAGCAACGCGTGCTATGAAAGAGGTGAACCCCCCGGAGCGCACTGAAGGGGTTAACTGGGATGCCGTTGCAGGGTTAGGTAACAAGGCTGTTTTCTACTGGCTACTGAGTGCTCCTAAGTCTGCGCTAGTGCAGCTTACTCAATTACCCATTGTAGGATTGCCCGTATTGTCTTCCGAGTTTAGAAACGCCGATGTAGCCGGAATGGTTGCGAAGTACACAAAGATGATGCTAACCGGCGAGAACATGGCGGAATACACCGAAGATGAAGACGGTGTAGGCAAAACCAACTGGCTTAGTAAACCCTCTATTAGTGACAGCAAATATATTCAGCAAAGCCCCATACGTGCGGCGCTAGAAAAAGCTTGGACACATGCCTCAGAGCGAGAGCTGTTTATGCAGACTTACGCGTCTGACTTAACGGGGCAGGGGAAAGTTAGTAGCCGAGACTTCAGTGGCGCTCCGAGCAAAGTTTTCCGTAACGTCGCCAACTTTATGAGCGGCGGGTTCCATCACTTAGAGCGTATAAACCGAGAGGTTATGTTTATGTCTAGTTTTGAGCTAGCCTATGCAGAAGCCGTAGCTCAAAACTTAAGCCCCGAGGAAGCCCAGAAGGCAGCTCAAGAACGAGCTATGAAGCTAACCTACGCCGGACTGTTTAACTACTCGAACTATAACAAGCCTCGGTACATGACAGCCAATGCCCCGATGAAAATAGCTACCCAATTTATGACCTTCCCCATGCAGATGACTTCTTACCTTGTAAGAAACTTTTTTAAGATGCTGCCCTTTGTAAACCAAGAGGGTAAGGAGGAAGCAGCGACTCAGTTCTTCGGCACTATGGGGATGACGTTTTTGTTTGCCGGTGCTACGGGGCTGCCCCTGTACACAGCCATGATGGGCTTGATGGAGGGAATTAGAGAGGCAAACCGTCCAGATGAAGACGATGAGGACGCTGACTTTTTATACGATATAGACGCGGCGGGTAACCCAATGGGTATGCGGAACATGGACATCTGGTTTCGGCAATCTTTTATACCCCAATATTTCGGTGAAGGGAGCAGCCTTGCTGATTTCCTCGGGCTTTCTCCAGACCAAGCTTCCGCATTGGCCTTATCCATAGAGATGGGACCAATATCTGCACTTACTGGGTTTAACATTGGTGCTTCGACTAGCTTAGATGGGATGTGGTTCCGCGATGATGGGAACAAAGATAACTCTGAGGATGCCCTAGTAAACTTTACTTACAACACAACCCTTGGCCCCTTTGGCAGTATAGCTAGAAGCGCAAGCCGAGCATTGGACGATCTTAAAGACGGGGACTATGGAAGAGCTGCCGAAAACGCTCTGCCCGCTATGTTTAGAAACATTGCTAAAACAATACGCCTGTACGACGAAGGACTCGTTACTAGGTCAGGGAATGTAGTGGCCGATGCTGAGTACTACACGACCTTTAAACTATTTGGTCAAGCTCTAGGCTTGTCCGATACAGAAGTTGCCACGGAACAAGAGTTTAACTTCTTAGCAAAAAACATGGTTGCCGATATGCAAACGGAGCGTGCGGACTTACTAACCGATTTAGACAAAGCAGTTCGTGAGTACCAAGATAGCGACGTAGACGACCCTGATGCTTATGACGGAATACAAAAAGTACAAGATGAAATACTTAAGTTTAACTACCTTAATCCTTGGATGCTCATTAAGGCTAGCACTCAGATTGATTCTTTAAAAGGAAGAGCGGAGCGTCGAGGGAATTCAAGTCAAGGGTTAAACGTAACCAAGCAACTAGAGCAGTACGTCTACCCACTAAGGGAAGACTTCCGTAACCGCTAAATAATTCTCCATATGCGAATGCCTCGCACCCCGTCGGTAATGACTACCTTAGTAGCCACCTTATAGCCAAGGCGCTTGGTAACATCTACGATCTTCTTACGGGACTTTCTGGGATCAAGGCAGGGTACAAAAAAGGAATACCCTACCTTAAACTTAACCCAGTTAATCTCGTAAACTATCTTCTCCACTTGCATTTTTATCTTCTTCGGGTATTAGTCGGCTCATATCTATAAAGTCTGCGTGAGATGCGTCAAACACTAACGAGCGTACCCCCGGAGAAGTAATACTCATGCCCTTCGACAAGCGTTTATTCACTGTCTCTAGGTATAAACCCTTAGCGCTAAGCTCCTTCAGCACGTCTTTATAATCTATCTGCGTTTCTGCGCAGTGCTTTCTAAAGTTTTTAACCGGAACAAACATCTTATGAGTGTCTGGTTCATAGCGGTAAAGCAATGCACCCTTAGGCTCAACTACAGGGAACTTAGCCTTCTGTGTGCGCTTATCTACGCCGTCCTCAACGACTAGCATGTTGTGGGGATGACTGTTTACAAACTCTCCGATTACTGAGCTTGCTTCGCTAACTGGAGGCTTAGTATCCTCACGCATCTCTAGTAAGATAGGCGTAACTACTTTGTATATGCGAGCCATGTCCAGCTTTGCAATGCCCAACCTGCGCACAATAATACCTCCAGCTAGGTTAGCTGCAACTATGGCTGACCAGTTCCTTTCGCGCTGTGTTAGGTTTAAGTCTTTATCTATACGTGCCTGTATATCTTTAACTAAAGTTTTAACTTCTTCTAAGTTACCTGTTACGTACTTCATAAAAGGCTCGATAGCGTGCCCGTAGTTTTCGTTTAGCTGATGGTCAAACATTTGCTTGCCTTCGGCTGTAGAGATGATCTCACTACCGGGATAGTCAATACGAAACTCAAGAAGCCTCATCATCTCCCCATCAGGTGCGTTTTTTAAGGTAGCTAGCTTCTGATAAAAGGAAGCATTAGCGCACGTCAGAGTGATGTCCCGCCAAGTAATGTCATTCTTCCGAAGCTTGTTTGCACTAGCCTCTGCTTTGTCCTTACCCCGTCCTTGGGAACAAGCGTAAGCGTAGTCTGAAAAAGCTTCTGGTAGCATGTTAGTCATTTCATCAACAGTATTAACAATGTTGTTAAGTAAACCTAACTTAATCACTTTACTAACTTTGGTGTCCTCAGGAGTACCGAGCAGCATCTCTGGGTCACCGCATACGCTGTTCGCCATGCGTAGTATTGTCGTCTTGCCCTGTCCAGCAAGGGGGTGGATAAGGTTTATAATTGCGCCTTTTTGCCCAGTAAACTTTAACAGGGGCGCACCAAAGCCGCTAAGAGCCGCAAACGCCTGTATCTCTAATCCCGGTCTGTCGTAAAGCTCAAAGACCTCACGCCATTTCTCTAACGTACCTTTGGGTTCAAAGTATCCAGCCATGCTCTCCGTAGTACTGGATGCAGGTGAATGGTAAACTCCGTCCTTCCCTATCTCGCGTGTTCCGACAATAAACTTACTGTCGTTTTCAGCCCAACCAAATTGGCTCCTCATTTTTTCTGCTTTCCTTTTTCTTTGTAGCCCTATAACTGAGAGCATAATGAAACTTAAAATAAGTTTAAACTGCGCTTCCGGGGCAAGAATCCCTTGCTTAGAAATCTCCCTACGGAGTTCCCTAGGGTCAGTTATCTTTGAGTTAGAGACTGCAAAAGTCTTAACCCCATCCTTCGGGGTGTGCAGCCTAAGCATCGCAACGTCCCCCCTTTCAGGGTCTGGGTCGTTCATGCGCTTCCATACATAAAGATCATGCTCGTATACAAGCTTAGGCTCTTCGCCTTCTATCTCTAAATATATACCGCCGTTCTTACCGCGTTTAAAAGGTTCCGGGTACTTAGGTATCCTAATTTTTGATGGGTCTGTAACGGCCTCTAGGTCTTCGTACTCCGTTTCTTCGTCTAACTCGGCCTCTATGCTTACTAGGTTGTCTTCTTCAGTGGCTTCAATTAGCTGCTTACCTAAAGAAATAGGACTAGTAATCTTGCCGCTGTGTGGGCAACCTTCGCATCCACCGGGGTGGTTACGCTCGAATACTACACAGCTATGTGGCCCTAGAATATGCTCAATCTTCTTCTCCACTGCGGAAGGATTGTAGTCTGCATGTCCCGCAGATAGCCGGTGTATTGCAGTCTCCCCATCTGAGCAAAACTTAGCAATAGAAAGTGCGTCAAACCAACGCGGTTCAACGAGTGTTTCCCTTTCTTTAAAACAAGATACAAGCTGTGGGCAACTAGTGTTGTCCTTAACCCGCATCATTATTTTAGTGAACGAGGATTCCATGTTAGACGCGATAGTTTTACCTAACGCTGTTAGCTCGCGCTTAGGCTGCAATGCAGCCGTTTCAAGCTGGTTTATCTCCTCTACTCCAAGGAGTTCCTTGAGGTCATCAAGGGCTATACGGTCGCCTACGTGGGCTACCTGTACTTTGGCAGGGGGATTATCTTTAAAGTTATAGGTATCAGGGATTCTCAGAATACGGGAAACTTCGAATACACTTGGGTCAACATAGAAATCTTGACTGAGGCAAACTTGCCGTAACCTAGTGGCTACTGCTTCCCACTCGCCTCGGGTTATCTCCTCTTCGAGCGCCCAGTATACGTGCAACCCGCGCCCTGAGTTCACTATGGTAGGTCGGGGTAATCCCACAACTCCACAGAACTTCTTCAGAGCGAGCATAGCTTCCGTCTGGTTAAGGTAACCGTCAGGTCGCCCAGTCTTCTTATCGACTACTGCTTTACTCTCACCGCAGTCAACGTCTAACCAGAAGGCTTTAAGCTTATCTACGTTATCCTTTCTTCTTCCACCATCAGCAGATTGGAACTTTGCTACTGCAAAAAAAACGTCGCGCTGTTCGGCAACAAATTTCTTAGCCCAACTGTCAACTTCCTCTCTAGTGGCTATAACTTTTTGTAAGACATCCTCTTTACCCTTAATTCCGAGTACGACGTATAAACCCTGTGCAGGCTGTACGTAGTCTAGGAGGTCAAAGTCAGTCATAGGATTCTCATATTTGATAATCTCTCTGGTAGAGAGCTATAAGTTCGCTGATCTCTTCAGCAGTTTGTTTGTTCGGCTTATTTAACCCAGTAAACCAGTTGTAGACTGTTTGCCTACTGACTGCTAAGTCATAAGCCACCTCGGCTACAGGTACACCAAGCTTGATGCAAGTGCGGCCGAGTTTAACTCCTAAAGAGCGAGCGTTGGCTCTTTTGTTTAATTGAACTAGCCTTAAGCTATATCCGTAACTCATTAGTCCAGTTCACTCCCCCAGTCGTCGATGATTGAAGCCATGTCGGGGCTAACCGTAGCAGGCTTTTCTTTTTTAGAAGCACGCTTTACGGGTTCCTTCACGGCCTCTTCAACCGCTTCCACTGCTTCAACCGCTTCAACTACTTCTTCCTCTTCCTCGACTATGCCAAACATATCTTCGGCAGTTTTGTTCTCCCCCGCTGGGGCACTAGTAAATCCTTTTTCTGCTTCGAACGGAGAGAATGACTGCAAAGGTGCGTAGTCAATAACCTGTACGCCACGTAGGCGTAAAGACACACCACTGCTACTCATCTTGTAGGGGACTAACTCAAACGATAAGTTAATAGTACTGCCAGAGGTAAGCTGAAAGTCCTTGTCTAGCATCTTATTGTCTGCGTCAAACTGGGGAACGCCGCCTGTAGCAACCCCTTTATAGGCACCTTTAAGATTAGCCTTACCTAGAAAGGAGCCGTCCTCTTGCTTCTTAAAGGGCATCTGGAGCTTCTCCTCCCAAGAATCGTCTCTACCTTCTGTGTATGCTACAGACATAGCCTTGTACAACTTCTTAGCTTGATCTTCATCCAGCACAAACGAGGTTTCGTACTTTGCATTAGCATCCATAGCTTCGCAAGGGATAGTCCCACCGTTATCTCCTGCATTGCTGTCGTACTTGTAGGGCTTGTCAATGCGAGGGTACTTAGCTTTCACATTTTTTAATAAATAAACTGGGTTTTTCATATATGTATTTCCTTCTGAGTTTTTGAAAAGGTTATGTTTCATTACGTCAGCCTTAAGTAGCTGCCCTATGTTGCCCAACTCTTCCTCACTAAGGGGACGAACTGGTTTGAAATACATTACCGGGAAAGTATTAGCTTCCACGAAATATATTTCTGTTAAAACAGTGCCTAACTTTTCTCCGTTACTTTGCAAGTAATCCCTATACGCATACAAGGGCATCCTATTTGCTTTCCTAGCAAACAAACTTCCACCACTAATGCGTAAGTTACACACAGTCTTACATTCTTCTAGTACTAAGGTTGCCATCGTGTAGAACTTACACGTCTTAGCTTTGTACCTTGCTGGTCCCTTAATATTCTGAGTGCAGTCTACGCACCTTGGGGACTGGCGGTTATCAAGAGGAACCCCTTTATCTGGGTTAGTTGAGTCCGTAGACCAGCACAGTAGCTTCCCAGCGGAGTTGTAGTAGCTACGAGACAGCACACCTTCGTCTGTCACTACCGCTTGGACTGATGTTGAAGGCTGCCCTCCGATACTGAGAGGAGCGAAAGCCCCGTCAAAAGTAGTACGAAGCCTTATCACTTCTTTGTAGGTTTACGTACGGAGATTGTGTATTTGTTCTTAGCCTGTAGTCCTGCCGGAGTAAGGTCTGGGTTGTCCGCTAAGAACTCTTTCATGTTAGTGTTGTGAATTCGCTTCTCTAGTAAATGAAACGCAGAGTTTTCTTCCACAAACTTGTACATAGATTCCCAATCGCTTGTCCAGTAGTTAGACGAAACTCTGCGAGTAATAGTACCTTCAGGAGTTTTAACGCTGTCTAGGTTTTGTTCATCGCAAAGGACTAAGAGCTGCTCAGAGATTACTTCTTGCTGTTCTTTAAACAACTTTATCTCGTCGTCTTTTTCTTTAATTGCACCACGTATCTTAATGTACATGGCTACTAGTTTGTCTGCTGTTAAGTCCACTATAGCTGCTCCTTTTTCGTAGTCGGGAACGTAGTATAGGCTCGTACTTTACAATGTCAAGAGTTTAGACTTAATTCATTACGATAAAGATCAATTATTTTGCTGTGGTTACTTATGTTGTTCTGGAGCATACCGTACAGCTTGGACTCAACCTCGCTACCCTGTATGTGTACGATGGTCATAGGGTTGTGCTGCCCCGGACGATTGATGCGGGCATTGGCTTGGAGGTAGGTCTCTACGCTAGTAACAGGCGCGTACCAAATTATTGTATTAGCAGCGGTTAGGGTAAGCCCATGAGACGCGGCTTGTGGCTGGATGATTAACACTTGTGGCGTTTCCTTTTCTTGGAAATCTTTTATTATCTCTGTTCTTTTATTAACAGATACTTTGCCTGATATAATGGCGCAGGATATTTTTTTCTTAGTAAGGAAGTCGTTAAGCAGATTAATAGTGTGCGTAAAAGGTACAAAGACCAGCACCTTGTGGCTTGATTCCTCTATTACCTCGAGGATAATCTTTAGCCGGTTACTAACGTCGAACTCCAGTACTTGCTTCTCGTCTGTGTATACAGCTCCCCCCGATATTTGCAGGAGCTTATTCAGGTTCGTAGCGGCATTTACTGAGGTTACCTGCTCACCACCGGCTTCAATAGTCATTCGTTGCTTAAGGAGGTTGTAGTACTTCTCTTGTTGCTTTGTTAACGGGGCATCGCGTTCTACAAAGGTCAATGGGGGTAGGTCAAGGCACTGTGCCCTTTCGAAACGAATGGCTGGTTGAAGGGCTTCATGCACCGTCTTGTCTGCATCTGGCTTAGGCCGCCATATGTACTGAGTAGCCTTGTACATAACCTTGTCTCGAAACGCCCCGAAGTACTTAGGCACGCCCTCTGGGTTTATTAACTTAGCAAGACCAAACGCATCAACCGGAGACTGCGCTGCTGGTGTACCAGTAAGCATCCATAGCCACTCGACATCGGCAACTAAATCCCTTAGCGTTTTCCAGCGATCCGTTTGCGCGTTCTTATAGGCATTGGCTTCGTCGATAACAACCATATCAAACTTAGCGTCTTGGATTTCTTCTTTGATTACCGCAACACCGTCGAAGTTTATAATGACGAACTCGCAATCTTCCGCTAAAACTTTGCGCCTTGTATCCGCAGAGCCATGAGCTACTGAACAACTCCGGTGCATGGCAAACTTAAACAAGTCCTGCTGCCATGCTGACTTCATAATGGACAAAGGGCAGATAACTAGCACTCGCTTGATTCTCCCTATCTTCATTAAGTAATCAGTAGCCCATATGACACTGGCTGTTTTGCCTGTGCCTTGTTCGTTGAAGCAAAAGGCTTTCTTATGGAGCGTTAAGAATCCAGAGGTATCCTTCTGGTGGTCAAACGGTTCTAGCTTGCCTGTCCATTTGTAGTCTCGTTTGATGGGAGAGGGTACTTCTTTAATCTTTAGGCCCGCAAGGACTTGAGCTGTCTCCAAGTCCCACTTAATAGCAACTTCGTATACACCCTGTTCCTCTTTAATGATTACAGTCTTGTGCTTTGCTATTGGCTCGGTTACTAAATGTGGGCGCTTTGTCTTGAGAACTAAAGCTTTGTTGTCTACAACTCTCATCGCTATTTTCCGGTTTGGCTTACAGGCAATGAACCAAGCTTATAAACTTCTTGTTGCATGTCGAGCTGAAGCCTCGCAACTTTAACCTCTGAATAAAAGGATTCATTAACTTGCCCTGCCAACTTGGTTACTTCTTTTGCTTTGTTTACGTCCATCGTCCCGTTTGCCACAGAGTTAATTGAATTGCAAAGAAACTTCCTTAGATCGCCTGCTGTATTAATTGCTGCCATTTTTCCTTCTCCTTACTTAGGTTGGTTAACGTGCTTAACTTCTTTATGTGTCGGTAAATTGCTTTAATGACTTGTAGTTGTTCTCTCTCTATAAAAGCATACCTAATACCAAATACAACAATAGTGCGGTTCGCCTCAGAGTACAGACATCCCAGATTAATACGCATACCGTCGTTGTTTGTTCGTCTGTACCAATACCTTTTCCTAACATCTTTGTGCATCAAGGTATCTATTTTCTCTTTCCACTTTTGGGCATCTTTGTAGCTTAAAATAGTAGCTTTGTAGAAACGTAAGAACCTACCCCTTACCTCGTCGTTAAATTCTTTTCTTGAAGGATACTTATTAATCATAATCTCCCACGCGCCTTTCATTATAACTGGTTCAATTTCTGAATCGTACTGGCTATTAAACTTACGTAGCGTATGGTACTTAATCCGTAGAGCATCAGGGATAGCCCCCTTATAAGTATTCCTCGGAACTAAAGGTATTCTAGGTTCGTCAGGGCGATGATCCTCATGCAAATAGGCAACTATGTCTTCATAGCTGTAACGAACGTCCTCATCGTTAGCACACTCAAACATGCTGTTCATTTCTTACGCCCTACAATTTTTCCTCCTTTCTTGGCCTTCTTCATTGCACCCGTACTAGTCCGAGGGAAAGAAGAATTATTAGCTTCTGTTTTAACCGTGAGGTTACTGGGGGCGTTGCCGCCACCTCTCGATATTGGAGTGACGTGGTTAACGTGTTTGCCATCGCCCTTCTTAACTGCACCAGAGGCAACTAATCTTGCGCGTGCAGTATTGCGCTGTGCTCGGTTCTTCTTCTGCTCCGCTGTACCTTGGTACTTTGCGTATTCTGCTTTGTAGTCTCTAGGCTTCTTCATGTCTATCTCCTGTTATGGGAACATTTCTTTACTGGGCAATAGGCGCACAACGGGCCGCTAACTGCATTCCAAACGTCTGACTCTTCAGCACCGGCTAAACGATCAAGGTCAGGGTGAAAGGTGGCAAAGTACGACTTGATAAGCTCCCGTCGATGTTCTTTGCGTATGAATTCGTTGCTCACTACGTAGGCCAATGCAGACTTAATCGTATTGACCTCGGGAAAATGCAAAAACGTAGCCGCAGCAAGAGCATCAAGCTGAGCAGTATCCGCGTACTTTGCATTCTTACCTGTCTTATAGTCCACCAGAAAGGCTTTGTCTTCGTGTACGATAACTAGGTCAGCAATACCTCGCCACCACACTTCCTTCTTGCGGTCGAAAAACGTGCAAGGGGTGTACTCTTCACCATCATAGGATACGCCAAACCGTAGCTCGCAATGTTTTTCCCCCGGTATTCTATTAAGGGAGTCAAGTGTGTTAGTTATGAAGTCAAACTTCTTAGGGATTTCTTCTCCCTCTTTTATATACATTTCGGCGGCCTTATGCACTTCGTTGCCGTAGTACATAGCGGGGCTGCCTTTATCTTTTACGTCCTTAGCTACCCTTAGGTGGTAGTACTTTTTAGGGCACTGCTTAAACGTACTTAAGCTACTATAAGACCAAGCTGTCATGCTATTTACCTTTATGTTTAGTGCGTATTATTTGCACGCGACTATCCGGCATTGCGCCCCAAATAGTTTTTTCTTCCTTATCGTAAGCGGATACACCGCTTGAATACTGACGAACTTTACCACCCTTAGCTAAATAGTCTTTTATGTCTTGTGCTATCTTCTCACGCTGTACTTTTTTTTCATCCTCTACCACTACCTATCTCCTGTGGATACTACCGCCGTAAATTAAAAACCTGTCCGGCCCCGCTTTTATTTCCTTTGCCCCGCCGTAATGCCGCACTTGTAAATGGGTTCCATTAAAACTAATTTCCCTGTTAACGTGGCTAAACAGCAAATTGTATTTATCTAAATACGTGAAGAGTAAGTCACCATTTGTATCTTCTGCGAGGAAGTGCCATACCGGAACATTTTTGTATTTCAAGCGGGATACTAAATCCCACGGGTCCATACGCTTAGTGGTAACGTCAACCGGCCTTAGCTCCGATAAGTCTAAGCCCTGCACCAACTGGTTCCCTCTGCTATTTGTTCTAGCAAATGCGTTTGCCATTGTTATCTCCTGTTTAGATGTGTACCTTTGCAACTTTATGTATAGTCGTCTCTCGCAAAATAGCCTGCTCGAAATGCTCACACTTTAAACAGTACCAGCCCACGCGTTTCTGAGTCTCCATGTTTAAGACTTCTTCGGAACCTTCCTTGCACTTGGGGCACACGTTAGTGCTTAGATCATTTGGCATCTTGCAAAATCTCCAGACATTTTGCTACCTCTTCTAACCTATCAACAACCTCAAGCAGTTGTTGGCCTAGCTCAACTATTTCTTGTGCGTCGTCTTCATTAAATTCTATTGTAACTTTCATTCGTCGTCCCATGTAGACATAGCTTCATCGGCTGCGCGGTCAGCCATCTCTTGCTTGCGCTCTTCTGGAGATACGTAGTCTTCCTCCTGTGTTAGCAGGTACTCTTCTAGCTCTACCGTTACTCTGTCTCTGCTCATCAGTGTGTCTCCTTAGTTATTCCGTCCCATGCTTCATCCATCAGTTCGATAAAGTCTTCTTTGTGCATTCCGTTAGATTTATTTATCTTTATGAGTATAGCGCTCAGCGTTACAGACACCAGTGCTACTGCACCGGGTTCTTCCTCCACTTGATCAGTAATACACTCAATAATCTTTTCTTCTAAGTTTTTAAGTTTGCTGTTCATTCTTATTCTCCTAGTTAATTAAGCGCGTAATCTGTAGAGTGCGCTGCCCCACCTATTCAGAACACCTACACCTTACAGAGCACGACTAGCCGTTACGTAGCTTCCTCGACGCAGACAAGAAACTGGATAGACACTTACAGTGGTGTAAATACCTTTGTCTTCCTTCTGCATTGCGGGTGTTTTTATAGCCTACCCACCGCCCGCTGGGGTATCCGGGGGAAGCAAAGAACCCCCGTAATTAACATTCCCCGTAAGAGTTGGCGTAACCGCCTTCACAATCGAGGGGTAAGTCTAACGCCCACTCGGGTCGCAACTTCATTGAATCTTCTACGTAAGTCATAGCTTCTTTTACTTCGCTTATGGGGGCTATACACCCTATGGCATCGTGTACCGTCATGACAACTTTATAGCGCTCTGCGACACGTAACAGTTGCTCACCAATAACTATACGAGCTAATGCTTGGCATACATTTTCAATAACCTTACCGCCGTATATGCGGTTGGGTATAATAGCGCGACCTCGCTTAGTGTCATACACAACTTCTACTCGCCCGTCTTCTTCGTTTCTTTCTTTCCTTAGGTTGGGGTACTTAACGTATAAGCCGTTAGGGAGTTTAATCCCGTTGTCAGTATCTACAACTAAAACCCCTTCCTTGCCAATGTCCTGACTTTGCCCCGCCATTAGCCCTTGAAGAGCACTACCTGCTTGCCTCCACAGCCTAGGTATATTGGGGTAAGTCTCCCTATACACTCGGATGATTCGGTCGCACTCATCTTGCTCTAGCTCTACTCCGAAAGTCTTTAACTGATCTTTAAACCTAACCGCACCCATGCCGTAACCTGCGCCTAAGATTGTGGTCTTGCCTACAAACCGTTCGTTCTTATCTATGTCGTCTGGCTCTTTATTGTATATAGCAGAAGCCATTATCTTGTATACATCGTCCCCTCGGTCGAACGCCTCTACTAAGGACTCCTCCTCAGCTAACCATGCTAAGGTACGTGCCTCAATCTGCGATAGGTCGCAATCAATAAACTTGTACCCCGCTGGTGCGCATATAGCCTTCTTAAGTACCGAACCGCGTGGTAAGTTTTGCATGTTTACTTTATCGTCACCACCCCACCTACCTGTGTGGGCTGCGTAGTACTTCAGCGGTATAGGCAGCTTGCCCCTTCCACCTATTGCAATAAGCCTCTCGGTGCGCGTCTCGTCTATCGTAGACTTCACCCCTAGGCGCGTGGCTACAAGGATTTGAACCAACGGGTTAGGATGGCTTTGTAGCTCCTTAAGTCCTTCGTCTGTCTTGGCAAACGCAAACGCTTCCTTGCCTGTGCGCAAACTAATCTTAGTGGGAGGTTCTACACCACACTGCCTAAGTAGCTCAGCAAACTTAGGGTTACTCATTATATGTTCGCGGTCTACGTTAGCCTTAGACAGCAGCTTCTCTTTAGTGTCTTTAATCTTGTTAAGGTGCGCGGTCAGCAACTCTCTGTCTACCTCAAGTACTGGTTCGGTAAACATCCTAAGAGTGAGGTCTATTAGGTTTAGTTCTAACTTAGAAATTTTAGGGGCTAGTACACCGAACAAGGCGTAGGTAAGCTCTACATCGTTAATACAATACCCACCGTAGGCTTCCATCTCCTCGCCAGTAAAGTCTAACCGCTTCTTACCTAGCGCATCTAAAACCTCAGTACCTTTCACACCGAGTCCGTAATGTTTTACTAAAGCCGACAGGCTTCCACCAACTTCTATGGTGTGGATGGCGCGTGCCATGCAAAGGGTGTCAGCAATCTTCTTCGGAACTATATCGAAATGCCAGCTCATTATGGAAAGATCAAATCGCGCATTGTGCGCAATAACAACAGAAGTACCCCAGTCAAAGGAATCTAAGAAAGCTTTTATCTTTTTCTTTGTCCCACTAACAAACTTAGTTTCTTCCTTGTTCTTCTTTACCGCTACGCCTATAACCTCAAAGCGCTTATGGCGGATGTACTCCTCAGTAGTAAACTTCCTTAAGCCAAAGTCTTTTGCATAATAAGTTTCGAAGTCAATCGTAAGCATATCCATTTGGGGCTTACACCTGCCGTTTGGCAAGTAGTTGCTGGGAGCAACTATCATGGTCTAGTACTTTTTGTAGCACAGCTCCTGTGAATATCTGACCTTGGACTTTGTGCATCTTGCCCTCGAAAGACTCACGCTCTTCGGGAGTAATGAAACTCCCGCTCCGGTTTTCATCGCGCACTATACTGATGAGCAGCCCCCACGTATCTTCTTGTCTAGGCTGGAGTTGTAGTAAGTTAAAATCTTTAGGGTGGCTATCCATCCTAGCTAACATTATCTCTAATCCTTTATTCACTTAGTAGCTTCTCCACTTCGTTTAGGTTGTGTTCGTTGATGACCAAAGCAATACCCCCCGCCGCTTCAATAGCAGCAAGCTCTCGATCTTGTAGCATGGTTGTTGTATTCTTGCCTGCCTTACATTCGATGCCAATGAACGCACCGTTATGGCAGCACACAACGTCAGGTATGCCACTACGTCCCATGCCATAGGTAGCGGGGAAGAAGTAGTACGCCCCGTGTTGCTTGAGGAGTTTAACTACTTTGTCTTTTACTTTCTTCTCGGGTGTACTAGCCATGCAGAAAGCATAGCCTAAGGGTTGGACTTTGTAAAGGCCAAAAAAAACCACCCGAAGGTGGTTAATTAAATGGGGTCGAGCCACCTAACAATGTTAGGTTAGGTATAACTTATTCCTCCTTTAGTTCATCGTTCATAAAGTTCATCCACCCCCCACCCATATTTTTCAACAAGCTCACGCCAGTAAGCATCTTTGTCCTTGCTCAGTTTTTCTATATCTACCCAGTGGTATCTTGTATCAATCTCGTCTACAGATGACACTGGGAACTGGCCTTTTTGGTCCAAGCATGATTGCGTGAGTCCGTAAAGCCAAATCACTTTCTTTGGAGCATCGTCAGGCTCCTGTTGTTTATAAGTATCTGCATGGTCTTTAAGCACCTTACGTATTTGCGCAGTGTAGTGCGGGCTTCGCTTGAAGTACTCCACCACATAACGAGGTAACCTAACATTCACATGCTGTAGTGCCTGTGGGTTTCCGTCTTCATCAACGTCCAAAGCTTTCATCTGTATCTCCTGTGTCTAATATATAAAAGGTATCCTTATCGACTTTATAGCCTATGCTAGACACATAGGTTTTATCGTCTAGCATCTTGAGTATTCCTATCGCTGTCTTATACTTAGGTAGGACTTCATGCTCCTTAAGTATTAGCAAGTCGAACCCTGAACCCCAGCCTAAGGCTTGGCAGTATTCCTTATCAGGTGTTATGTAAAACAACACCGCCTTAGGTTGGGAGGAAGTAGTCCCCTCCTTTCGCAGGTTAAGGAAGGGGTTGGCGAGAGCCTTCGGAAGCGTGCGCCATATTGGGCCGACGGTCATCAGCTTAGCTAGCCACGTCCTTGCGTGGGTAACAGTTTGCTCGTCTACCCCTTCAGCTTCCAACAGTGCAGCGTATCGATCTGCCGTCTGAGTTGAGTACTTATTGAACAGCTTAGACACTCCGAGCTGACCTCCTAAGTTTGAGGTTATAGTACCGACCTCTCTAACAATCTCCCGCTTAACTACTTTCTGTTTGTGCAGGATGTGCTCCCGAATACTTAACGGCTTGAAGTACTTCTTAAACTCCTTCACCGCTCGGTCTAGCTTAGTAGTCTTTATATGGCTACCTCTGGACATCTTGTCACGTATGCGCTTGTTGGTTAGCCATACCTCTTCGTCTCGATACCAAGAACTGTGAAAGTACATCAGACCTAAGCGTTCGCCTTTAAACAGCACGTCTACCCTAAGCTCATCAGCGTTCTCGTTTCGTAGCTCAAAGACATAGTGCGGATAAGCCAGCGTTAACTTACCAATTATCTCCTCGCCTAAGTAATGCTGCTTCTCCTTAGCTAAGAGCGGCTTGTCCCGCTTGTCTTGGACGTTAGGGAACGTAGCGTATATATCCTTATGAACAGTCTGCATATCACTCACCACTCATGTGAAGCTAAGATCGAATCGACCTTCTTCTTTAGCGATGCACGTAGCACGGGTGACTCCTTAAGTCCTTCTAAGTCTGTGCCTAGCATCGCCCTCTCTAGCTCGACCCGCGCTGCCTCCAGCTTAGGATCGTTCGTTACATTAAGGTGCTCTAGCAATCTACATAGCTCCTTGGGGTTATCAACGAACGAGTCATGCCACCGTCGTTTTGTATCCTCGTCTGCTTCTACCAACTTCTTACTCATGTTACTGAGCATCGCATAGAGCTTGTCCCATGCACCTTGTACTGCGTCTACTAGGCGACGTTGTATCTCAATCTCACAAGACTGCTTGGTCTCTTCTAACTCCTGAGCAGGTATGTCTAGGACGAAGTGTCCTGACTCCGGTACAGGCGTAAACGTAAGAGTGAACTTATACTTCTCTCTGATCTCGTCTACTGAGGGGTAGTCCTCCTCACGATACATACTGCCAAGAGATGTGCGAGCAATACCCTTTAGCATGACGTACTTATCGCATAGTTCGTCTACCAGTATTAGGCGTTTTCTTTTGTGCATATTCGCCTCCTGCTTGAACTGCATAAACAGGCTAGTGGGTAGAAGCCTTGCACCTCGCTCTTCCCATGCAAGAGTGTTCTTCTCATGCCAATGGCGTATAGCTGTGCCGTGATTAAGGATTTCTTTGACAAGGGTAGTCCCTGCCATAAGGTTCTTAGAAAACTTACCCGCTCCACTGTCGGCGTTGTTGGTTGCTAGTACCTTATCGGTCTGCTCCCTGTCCAACTTCTCTGCTGTCCAAGTGTTAAGGGTTAGTCGTGCTAATACTGCGCTTGATGAAATGCTCATAGTTCTTCTCCGTTATGAATGACCTAACAATGTTAGGTGCTGTAGGTTACTGCTGTGATAAGTAATGTCTGTTACGGTCGGTCACTAACGCACCTTCCGGTTGTGGTGTGTCCACGAATACTTCCTTAGCGTGCACCCGCTTCAGCCAATCAAGAAATACTTCTTGCGTAGTCTGCTTGAGGTCGCGCGCTCTCAGAATCATATACGGCATACACTTTGCCCACTCGGGACGTTGTTCCTCACCCTGTAAAAAGCTAGGGGCTTGAAGCTGTTTGATCACTGATGCCCAGTCGTAGTCTTTGTTTCGCCCATCGAAGACCTTCTCCATATGCCGCACATAAGTACGGAACGGAGCGTATCGCTTTTTGATCTGGTTGAACGCCTTACGATCTAGCACTACCTTTGTCATAGGCACAGGATTGAGTACCTCAAACTTGCGGAGCGTTTCCTGATCTCCAAGCGTTACGTAGGGTCGGAGCCTCAATACATTAGTAAGCACAGGCAGAGTGTAGTCTCCGTTACTTAGGCTTAGCCATGTCCTATCTTGGTGGACAAACATCCGCGCTGGGACATGACCAAGTATTCCGCTGACAAACGCGAACGTGCTGCGTGTCGGATACCCGCCGTCTGTTACGTGCACCTCTCCGTTAGACAGGAACGTAACGCAAGCAGTTGCGTACAGAACGCACTGTACTGAGGGTATGCCACCAGTAGTACTGAGCCTGATGACTTGATGTTTCCTACGCCGTCCGTTCGCTGTCTTACAGATAGGCCGTAGGTCATCGCTACCACGTATCGGTACGATGGAGTTGTAATGCTGTAGCGCGTACTCATAATCTAGTAACGCTGGTACTTCTATGTGACTTCCAAACATGTGGTTCTCCCTTATTCCTCGGTGTATTTACCGGCTAACTTAGCAATGCGGTACGTGTCTTCAGAGATTAGCTCGAGCGTCTCGCCAATCTTGTCTGACTTCCACACATGGTAGGTGTAGTACGCATCTTGATCTCCCTCGCCTCGGTGATACTTATCCTCGAAGAGCGGTGCTCCCTCCACTATTTCCATAATCTTAATCGCGTCTTCTGCTGGCACTACGTAATCTCTATGCCCAATTCTAATTTTTGCTTTCATGTCATTCTCCTAGTTGATGTTAATTGTTTTGCCCACAGGGGCGGTTATGTGTGCATTAGTTATCGCCCACAGCACTGGAGTACTCCACTCCCCCCAACTGTTAACTTCTCCGTCAGTAAGCATCAAAGTAAAATCTGGTGTGATGCCCTCCTTCGCAAGATAGTCAGGTACGCACGCAGGATCAGTGCCGCCTCCACCAGAGGGCGTAGTGTCTGCCGAGAAAGTCTTGAACTCTGCACCTCTGTATATCTCGTGTTTCTCCACACCACCATCCCAGTACAGGACGTGTACCTTGTCTATGTTGACCTGATCCGCTAGGGCTTGAACCTCACTCACTACCTTAGTCAGCCGGTCGTCTACTAACATAGACCATGACGCATCTACCGCTAGTACCGCCTCGCGTATCGACTCACCTATCAAGGACGGCATGACCAAACCTGTATGCAGGAACCTGCGGTTCGGTCTGCTCCATGTACTCTCGTCCTTACTTGCACACGCGCTGCTAATAAACTCAGCCATCTCTTGCTCCCAGCGAACCTTGCTCTCGAGTAGTTCGCCTAGTCCTAGCCTGCCATTCTTACCGCCAACGCCTGCCTTCTTCGCGGCCATTGCACCTTGTCGAATAGCTTGCTGTACATCCTCGGCTTGCTCCTTGCGTTCTTTGTCGCTAAGTCCTTGCTGTGACTCCCAGTCATGTTCATCGAAGTTACCGCTTTCGCCTTCGCCGCCCTCACCTTGCGGAGGTGGTGGAGCACCGTTCTCTTGGAGGTAACGGAATATCTTAAGCACAGGCCACCCGTCATACTTGAGATCATGCAGTCCCATGATGTTTCCCTTTGAGTCACGCGGCATAGTCACTACGTTACCTCTGGGGTCGGCCTTGAGTATCCGTCCATTAATCCAGTAGTCACACGCCATGTTCGCAAGCCTTGCGTCCAACTTGTACAGGGTGTAGTAGATCGTCGTGTGCCGTGCTGCCTTGTGCACATTCTCATGAACGATGACAAACCCTAGCTCCTTGTCTGCTAGAGCCGTGATAAACTTGATACCGTATATCTCGTTGCGTCCGTCAGTACACGCCGTAGGGAAGTCCTCGGATAGCTCGGCCTTACCCATCATCATTACGCCACTAAGCTCTATGAACTCATCGCTACGCATGACGCTAATCTTGACGGCTTTGAACCGCCTAGGTAGTGTTTGCATTACAGTAAGTCCTCGTTGTCACGTACCCAGTTAGCGAATTCCACTTCTTCAAAAGCAAATTTTTGCTTCTGAGTATTCCGTGCTAAGGCGATACAGAATATGCACTGCCACTCTTCGTCGAGTCTGCGTAGGTATTTGAGTATGGGCTTGAGTGTTACCGCGTTTACCCGCTCTAACATTCCGAAGGTAAGCACTGCGCAAGCACCGGGGTCGACAGGCAGTTTAGCTGTGGAGGGATTGTCCGTTATGTCTTGAAACGCGGGAAGTCCATCGCTGTGCCTGATGTAAGCGGATATGCTATCGGCAGCGGACAGTCCTGCAATACCCGCAATAGCCGCATGGGTTGCGTGTGCATCGCTGCTACGCCCATAAAGTATACGACTGATCAACTCCAGTACACGCGGAGAGATACAGCCATTCTGTTGGACTCGGGGGTTAAAGATAAACTCATTGCCCTTCTGATCAGCATCGAGGTAAGAAGCTAGACAGTGAGGGTTACGATCAACCCATGCCCTTATGATGGGGTGCATACTGTTGTCATATGCCCAGACATCCCATTGCTCTGCCGTTGGCTTGGATATGTGTAACTTGACTACGCGCTGTGAGGTATGCGCTTCCATCGAGTCACCTACTCCATCTGATGCGAGGTTGCCCGTCATGAGAATGATGCTGCCATCGGGGGCTGGTAGACAACCTAAGCGAGGGTTACTTGCCTCTAACAAACCGTGCGTCATATTCTTGACAGGCTTAGGGGCTTTAGTCCATTCGTCTAAGATGACAACGACCGGCTCACCTAGATGCAGTCCGAACCGTTCACTAGGGTAAAACGCTGTAGTCTTAGTCTCGTGATTGATGGTAGGAAGAGCCAGATCGCCCAGCTCCATTTCAGTCATAGCCAAGATGAATGCCTTGTACCCAGACTTGCGTACAAGTATCTTTTCTATAGATGTCTTACCGATGCCGGGTTCACCGAACAAACCGAACCTTACTGTGGGGTTGTCCAAGATTAAGCAAGCTGCCTGATCTAGAGTAACTGTGGGTGGTTGGTTAATATCTTCTTGTGTTTCTGCTTGTCTGCTCATTGCTTCTTTCCTTGTTGTTAGCTACCTAACAATGTTAGGTGCTGTAGGTTGGTTGATTAGTCTTTGTACTCTGTAAGTAAATCTTGCAGCTTTACTGGTGCATCCACTTCAACGTAGGCATCATTACGTTCTCGCATTCTTTCTTCTAAGTACTGTCGCACGTCCCGCTGCTCACGCTCATTTAGGTTATAGGTTTTCCAATAGTTGGTAAGGTTCCCGCGCTCTTCCATGAACTCGTGCGCTATGTCTTCAATCATTACCACTATCTCTGCATGTGAGTGTGCGTCGGCTACTGCTTGCTCTAGCGTCCGTTCCTTATCCAGTAGGCGTGCGTCTACACAGCAGGCATTTAGGCGTGCTTGACCGCCAATCTCACGCCGCGTTGCTTCTAGTGCTGCTTCCATTTCTTTTATGCTCATCTTCGGTGCTCCTAGTTTGCTCGTACGCTGGATGCGTAGTTGCATTAGTTGTTCATGAGTACTCATATGTCGTTCTCCTATAGTGAAAGTACAACTCGAATAGACCACAGGGCGTAGTCCATAAAGATGAATAGCCCTATGCTCATGGCGATTGCACCTAGTACTTGTAAGACTTTGACCCATACATGTTGCTTGGCCCATACGTGCATATCGTCAGGGTCATGGGTGTTGCGTTGCTTGCGTAGTTGCTCCCGCAGCTTGTTGGATTCCCTGCGTGATGCTTGCATATACTTAATATCATGTAAGGTCATATGATTCTTGCTCCATATCCCCGTCATACTTCCCTGCACAATTCCACTGTGCTATATCCCGGTTGTGGGAAAGGGCGATAACTGGTAGCAGTGGACGAACGTGATCGTCAAAGTAGACCTGTTCGCTCCTCATGGTTAAGGCGCTCCGTACTTCCAACAACGTGTACCCTTCATCGTCACATATTGTGTATATGAACTGTTGCATATCCATGTCGTTCTCCATATTGGTGGTTGAGTTTAGGCAATGCCTAAAGTGAATGTGTATCTAGGTGGTGCGTTTAGGGTTTAACTGCTTGAGGTCTTCTCGTGACATAAGCATGTAATTGCTTTTGTTCAGAGGTGCTACTGTATGCTTGACTTGCGATGCTGCGAACTCACCGCATACTAGACATACATCTATGCCTAACAACTTACGCGCCGGTGAGTAGAGCTTGTTGCATTTGACACACTGAGCCATACCATTCTCCACTTAACCTAGAATACCTAGGTTGCCACAAACCAGACGTATTTCTAGTTTGTATACATATTGTATCACATTGTAATACGTTTTGTCAACTAAGCGTAGGTGTGTTATAACGTGGTCTACTTTGATATTCTATTGATACACAAAAGGGGGGTATTGATACGTTTGTTACAAATGGATGTAACAATAGAAAAATGGCTGTAGCCTTAGTGGAGCGTGGGGTTTGTATGTGTATTGTATTGTATTGTTATATTGTTACGTACTTTTATAAACACACAGCTACATTTTAAGTTTTTTTAAATGGGAGTGAGTTTTCTAATATACATATGCAGAGAGGCTTATTCTCTCTAAACATGCGTGTGTGTATTTTTAACGCATCACAATGTCACAATAGGCACATTATGCAGCGACATCAGCGACATAGCGCGTAACATTAAAGCGTATCGACACGTAACAAACGTATCAATGCAGGAATGCAGTAGCTGTACTATAGAAGGCAGTAGCTTAGCTACTATCATAGTCCCTACTATCATAGGAACTATCATTGGATGGCTGAAAGCCAGACATAAAAAAACCCAGAGGGTTAGTCTGGGTTTTTCTTAACCTAGAATGCCTAGGTTGCTGGCTTGACCTCTAAACCATGCAGGCTAATAAGCTGGAGAGCTAGACCTAACGTATCTTCATCTTCCAGCGAAGTGGCATGACGGTATACTGCGCGTATTGCTTCTTCCAGTTTTGCCGTGTCCGATTTGCCGGTTGTGTTGTTGTCTGTCGGTTCCACGTAATGCTCTGAACACTGCGTAACATATTGCCATCTTTGGTCAAAGTTAGGTAGATCGGCTGCTATCCAAGCTTCCTTATATTCACTGCGAGTT
>Ga0208032_1000394_pt1 | contig 26005 bp, 34 predicted proteins | sample MalvirAntarct_66_FD_184254 | JGI IMG/M metagenome (GOLD analysis project Ga0208032, IMG submission 184254) | Marine viral communities from the Global Malaspina Expedition - Malaspina viral metaG Antarct_66 (SPAdes) (version 2) | ecosystem: Environmental > Aquatic > Marine > Oceanic | place: West... | reverse complement strand
TTAGCGTAGAATGCCCATGAGTTTGGTTTTATCGGGTATCCCCATGGTTCAGAAGAAATTAGAGAGCGGCAGTAAGTACAACCCATTGGACCTTGATGGGGATGGGATTGTCTCCGACAGCGAACTAGTGGCGTCAGCCGCCCTTGATATGCATGAGAAGCAGGATGCTCAGAGAAGGATGGCCTGGGTTGCCATGATCGCCATGCTGGTCTTTACCGCCATGGTCTTCCTGCCAATCTTTCCGGATTCACGGATTAAGGCCCTATCTGACCTATTCAGCCTATTTTATATCGGCATGGCTGGTGTCGTTTCAGCTTACTTCGGGGCCGCTGCCTTCATGTCTCGAAAAAAATAATCGATTCAATCCAGCTTAAAGTTCGGCAAAATGTAGTTAATTAGAGGCTCGACAGGCCGGGGAGGCTTTTCCCTGGGTATCGGGGGCAGCACCCGTGGCTCCTCAACCCTTTCAACTTCCTTTGGAGGCTCTTGAGTTGACAGAGAATCGGCCCTGCGGAATAGCTCCGAGTCCAAGATCCGGATGTACTCAAGTTCGGGGCAAAGAAGAAGCAGCACACAAGCAGATAAGGGCAAACTAGCCACCAGAGCCCTACTGCAATGATCGAATGCCGTACATCGCTACTTTATAGCACCACTAGGAACCCACCCCTAGTATCAGTAGCCACAAGTCATCTCCTCGCTCGGTTTGTTTGCTCATCACCAAACGTGGCTCGCTCTGTTGTGCTGCTCGTCATTCTCTATGGCTCGCTCGCTATAGTTGCTTTTCGCGACTCTTGGCTCGCTCATTTATGCTGCTTTTCTCTCCATTTGGCTCGTTCACCGGTTTTTGCTTTTCGTTCTTTTTGGCTCGCTCCACGTGAATGCTTTTCAGGCGATATGGCTCGCTCCCTTTATATGCCTTTCCGGTCTTCTGACTAGAAGTATCGCACTTAGAGTAAGTCACTGTGCGCGAATGTCAACTCATTAGTCATGGGTGTTCGACAGTCCCAACCGACTTGTGTAGGCTCCCGCCCTTATTAAGCCAAAGTAAGGGAATAAAATGCTCCGGAAGAAGATTCTTGAAAAAGCCCTGCAACTGGTAACAGGGGACCGAGAAAAAACACACGGAAATCCTCACAAGCTATACGCGCAAACTGCCAAATACTGGAACGTCTACCTTTACGGAAAAGATGGGAAACCCCTTGAACCCCATGACATCACTCAGCTTGTGGTCCTTCAGAAGATAGCCCGTTCTCAAAACGGTTTGATGAACATCGACGACTACGTCGATACCGCTGGATATGCGAGCTTATCGTATGAACTCAAGGCAACCCTCGATGAATAACGAAGGGAACGCCGGAACCTACGAAGCCCCGCCCTACGCAGGAGGAAGTCACAACGTAACTCACACGGACATAGGCGCTCTATCCCTGCTCAGTAGGCTCGGCTGCAAAACACTATTGGATGTCGGATGCGGCGTAGGTGGCCAAGTCAAAGCAGCAGAAAGAGTGGGCTTTAAGGCTTTTGGCATCGATGTGGACCCAGTTGTGCTTGGACCCCCGAATATCGCCCTAATCGACCTCTGTAAGGCCCCTGTGGTGTTCCCAGAACAGTTCGATGTCGTGTGGTCTGTGGAGGTTGCTGAACACATACCCCCGGAATATGCAGGAAACTACCTAGACACCGTCTGCAACAATGCAAAACGCATACTCGTGATGACTGCTAGCCAAGAAGAGGTGCCGGGTCACGTAAACATTAAGCCACCAGGGTGGTGGATGCATCGTGCAGAAATGAGGGCGATGCAGTTTTCACCCGAATTAACAGCAATGCTCAGGAGATTCTCCACCATGACCCGCGATTTCATGGAAAAAACGGGGATGGTTTTTGTGAGAATGGTCTAATTAACGTCCTTGGCCCTTGTATTTCTTCCAATTCAAGCGTTTTTGCTTGTTTTTTGGCCTAGAGCGGACGCCGCAACCTATAGTTGTCTTCTTTCTGAGCGGAACGGGGTGCCACGCAGTCTGCGTTACCTTGCTAGCCACGATTTTTCCTCTTCAATGGGGCAACTCTACGGGGTTTTCCCGCCGGTTGACCTAGTCTTTTTTTCTGTTTGACCCGAGATTTTTTCTCTGAAGGCGTCATTTCCCCAACAGTCTTAGGTGTCTTTGAGGAAACACGCTTCTTGGGGCGGCAGTAAGGGGTTCCCCGCTTCTCGCTTTTCTTGCGACCACAAGGCTTCCCGGTTTTAACGTCAACCCAATCTTCCTTGAACCACCGTTTGAGTGCGGCACCTTTAGGAGACTTGCGAACGCGCCCCCCAGTGCTTACTTGCTTGCTCGTATTAGCGCGACTAATTGCCATTACTTGTCGCGCCTGCTCATGTCATTAAACAAGTTAAACAATACTGTGATCTTGTCTTCAAGAACCTTAATCCGCACGTTCACCTCAGAGCGGAATGCAATGCCAATCGCAGCGACCATAACGATTCCCGAGATTATCGGCCAAAGCTCAACAACATCATTCATCAGTACACCTTATACCGCTTGCGGCGCATTACAGCACCACACCCCTTAGTGACACTGCCACCCTCATTCATCTTCTTTGCCTTCTCGCCCCAGTTTTTCGCACCGACCTTGCGGCACTTAGCAATAGCTCCAGATGCATAAGCACTGGGAAAAACCCTATATCGGGCCTTTACTTTCTTATAGCAAGCATCTTTTGAGGCGGATTCAGCCATCTCGTTCACTCTTGTTTAGCTTTATTATAACACCACTAAAATTTGGTTTGGGCGATTTTCCACCACTTGAGGGGCTTTTGGGGTTGCTTTTGAAAGAAGCAATGGTTGAAGTCGTTGCGTCTTAGTGCTTCAATGGCATCTTAGAGGCTACTAGGCAAACGCTTTACCAACTCGCCTCTACTATACGGTTGCTTTTAGCGCACCTATGAACATCTTAGGCGAAGTATATGTATAATCAACCATCTAGCCAGTCACCTGCAATGTTCGGTTCTCAACCGGGCGGGGCTCAAATGCAATCGGCCCCCAATTTGCCCCCTGGAAACGCCCCAGGTCGAGAATACTTCAATCACTCAATGGCAACTTTTACGAACGCCATGCAGCCCCCAACTGGGATGGTGCCGCAAGGGATTAGCTCCTTAGTCCCCGGTTATTTTTTTGGTGGAGGCGTGGGATACGGGTACAGCGGTGACGAAAGTGTTCAGGCGTCCATTGATGCTGCTCAAGCAGATTTTGATGCCGCTGCTGAGGCTGCTGCTTCTGTCCAAGCAGATTATGATGTTGGAGGCGGGTTCAGTCAGGCTGATGCCGATGCTGCCGTCGCCGCCGCCGAAAGTGCTGCCGAAAGTGCTGCCGCAATTGGATTAGGTCAAACAGATAGCTTGGACCCGTCGTTAAGCTCAGCGGCCTCCCAAATAGCCGCAATTATGACTACGGGGAATACCGACGGTGAAAACTCAGGGCCAGTAGTTAACTCTTTCCTCGACACGCTATCCAACTCAAGCAATAACGCTACGTCCATTGTCCCTACTCTTGGTACAGGAGGTATCGAAGGTTATGACGTTTTAGCTGACTCCATAGCTCAAGATCAAGACCAAGCTGCCGTGGACTCACTTAATGATGCATCCAGAGGCGCGACTGCCCAGGCTACTCAAGGAGTGTCCCCCAACGCAGTTGCGGCGGCGTTATCTTTGGCGAACAGCACTGGAGGCCAAACAAATCCTACTGAAATAGATTTTTCAACTGAGGCGCTTAACTCTCTGCAAGATGACTTTGACGCCCAACAAGCAGAGTTTTCGTCGTTATTTAATGACGAGGTAGCCCGCAGTAGCGGAGGATTTCCAGCAGTACGTGGGACCATGAACCCTGTTGGTGATTATAAGGACTACTATGATTCCCGCATAGCCGCTGCGAGAGACCCTGAATACGCGAAGTCACGGCAAGGCATGTATGATTTTTTGGTGAACGAATACAAAGGCAATGTCGTCACAGGTGGCAAAGTTACTGGTTATGAAGAAGATGGCACCCCAATCATCACGAACGAGCTAAATAATAACGTCTGGAACAATCCCGACGATAACGAAACAACTGCCACAGATAGACTAAACAAGGGGTTCGTTAACAGCCTTATCAAGGGCCTCACGCCTTTCCAGCAGGGCCCCTTGTACAACCCAGCGACGGGCTCCATGACGGGGGGGACATACGTTGACAGAGGCGGTGCTGTTGGATCGGGGCTTGGAAGCCTTTTTGGTCCTTTTGGCGGTCTTGTTGGCGGTCTTCTCGGTCGCGGCAGGGGCGGTTATGCCCCAGTAAATAGCATTATGGGTGGCAATAGTGGCAACTTCAACAATCCAGACATGGAGGGACTGCCGTCTCCAAGCCTCGACATTAGCGAGCCTGATGCCGGTGACCCTGCCGGGGGCAATGGCGGTGACAATGGCGGTGACAATGGCGGGGGCGGTGGCAACGGTGGTGGCTCTGGTGGGTCCGACCCAAATACTAGCCAGTACGCCCTGAACCCCTTGGTCTATCAAGCATATGCGAATCTAGGGCTTCCTGTTCCCGGCAATGTCCCGCCGTATCGCCGCGTAAATATCCCGACAAGTCGATTCGTTGTTTAATGGCTGACACCCACGCTCTGTCTGGCTTATCGAAAGACAAGCTGACGGAATACGTCCGCCTTAAAGAAGCCCTTATGGGCATAGAGAGTAAGGACGAATGCAGAGAAAACTTTCTCTCGTTCGTGAAGAATGTTTGGCCGGATTTTATAATGGGCAAACATCATCAGATATATGCAGAGAAACTACAGCAAATTGCTGACGGCACCCTAAAGCGCCTCATAGTGAATATGCCGCCCCGGCACACTAAGTCAGAGTTTGCTAGCTACCTATTCCCGTCATTTATGATTGGCCGGAATCCAAAGTTAAAGATTATCCAGACAACGCATACGGCGGACCTCTCCGTGAGGTTTGGTCGCAAGGTTCGTAACCTTGTGGATACCAAGGAGTATAACTCCATCTTCCCAGAGGTCTTGATGCGGAGCGATAGTAAGGCTTCGGGTCGCTGGGATACCGACAGGGGCGGTGAGTATTACGCTGCGGGTATCGGCGGTGCAATCTCTGGTCGCGGCGCTGACCTTTTGATTATTGACGACCCCCACTCTGAGCAACACGCCATGAGTAGCACCGCCTTGGATGCGGCTTATGAATGGTACATCAGCGGCCCGCGTCAGCGTTTGCAACCTGGGGGTTCAATTGTTGTCGTTATGACACGCTGGGGTAGTAGGGATCTCACCTCTAGGCTCCTGAAAGATCAGCGCAACGACAAGGCAGATCAGTGGGATGTCGTTGAGTTCCCTGCAATTTTTCCCGAGACTAACAATCCTCTTTGGCCTGAATACTGGGAGATAGACGAGCTTGAGAAGGTAAAGGCTTCGCTTACTGCGGCTGCTTGGTCGGCACAGTGGATGCAAAATCCTTCAGCAGAGGAAAGTGCAATCCTAAAGAGAGATTATTGGCGTATATGGGAAAGAGAAAAGCCACCTGAGTGTGACTATATTCTTCAAAGTTACGACACTGCATTCTCCAAGAAAGCCAAGGCCGATTACAGCGCGTGTACAACGTGGGGGATATTTAATCACCCCGATGAAGGGCAGGGCATCATACTTCTTGATTCGTGGAAAGATCGGCTAGATTTCCCTGAGTTAAAGAAGCGAGCTTATGACGATTTTAAGCATTGGGAGCCAGACATGATCCTTATCGAAGCCAAGGCTTCGGGAACCCCACTAACCCACGAGCTTCGTAGGATGGGCCTTCCTGTTTCTAATTTCACCCCCAGCAGGGGAAATGATAAGATTACCCGCGCTCATGCTGCGGCGGCTACTTTCGAAAGTGGGCTCGTTTGGGCTCCGGAGACCCGTTTCGCGGAAGAGCTAATAGAGGAATGCGCTGCCTTTCCGGGCGGCGAAAGTGATGACTTGGTTGACAGCACAACTCAGGCTATCTTGAGGTTTCGTCAAGGTGGCTTCATCCGGCCTGAAAGCGACTATGAAATTGGGGACACGCCTTGGCGTGAAGCGAGAAGTTATTACTGATGGCTATTATTGAAAACGAAGAGACCCCAGAGAACCCTGTAGGGATGTCTGTCGAGGTTGAAGAGGAGGTTCTTCCGGAAGATATGATTTCGGAAGAGAACGAAGACGGCAGCATTTCCTTCTTTGTCGAGGAAGAGGCCAAAGAAGAGGAAATTCCCTTCGACGCTAATCTTGCTGAATTCATAGATGAAACCTCGTTGGGAGCACTTTCCTCTAAACTTATAGGCGATGTTCGGGGCGACTTGGATAGTCGGTCTGACTGGGAGGAGACATACAAGAGAGGCTTGGAGTCTCTTGGCATTAAATACGAAGACTTCCGCGATTTCCCTTTCGAGGGCGCAAGCAGCGTAACGCACCCCTTGTTGGCTGAGAGCGTTACTCAGTTTCAAGCTCAGGCTTACAAAGAACTCCTACCTTCCGGCGGACCTGTCCGCACTCAGATACTTGGCACGACCACCCCGGAAGTAGAGGCTCAGGCAGACCGTGTCTCTGAGTTTATGAACTATCAGATCACGGTCGAGATGAAAGAGTACGATCCTGAAACGGACATGATGCTTTTCTATCTCCCGTTGAGCGGCTCCGCTTTCAAGAAGGTGTATTACGACCGGTCACTAGATCGTCCTGTAAGCAAATTCTGCCCCGCTGAAGATATTATTGTCCCGTATGGAACTACAGACATTCAGACAGCGCAGAGAATTGCTCAGCGCGTCAGTATGCCGATGAATGAGTTGAAGAAACTTCAGTTCATAGGGTTTTACCGTGACGTTGAGGTTCTTGCCTCTGACAACGGAGTTTATGGAAGCTCTATCCGCGAACAAGAAGATGATCTTGAGGGCGTTCACCCAAGCTATAGCGACGACAACCTTACGGTCTACGAGCTTCACGCTTTTATTGACCTTCCTGACTTCCCTCACCGCGACGATGAAGGCGGTGAGACCGGGATTGCTCTGCCGTATATCGTCACAATAGACGATGGTTCGGGTAAAATTCTTAGTATTCGTAGGAATTACTACCCAGAAGACCCGTTCACTAAAATCGAATACTTTGTCCACTATAAGTTCTTGCCCGGACTTGGTTTTTACGGATTTGGTCTGCCTCACATGATCGGTGGGCTTGCTCGCGCATCAACCAGCATCCTTCGCCAGCTAATAGACGCGGGGACACTGGCTAACTTGCCGGGAGGATTTAAGCAGCGCGGTGTTCAACTCGCGGAAGAAGAGAATCCCATTAGGCCGGGAGAGTTTAGGGACATTGATGCGCCAGCGGGTCTTAGGGACGCGATCATGCCCCTCCCGTTCAAAGAGCCAAGCCCCACTCTTTTGCAGCTTCTTTCTTTGTTGGTTCAGGACGGACGTAGGTTCGTGTCACTTGCGGATCAAAACCTTAGCGACATGAACAACGAGACCCCCGTGGGGACCACTGTAGCTTTGATTGAGCGTGGCTCCCGCGTAATGTCTTCTATTCACAAGCGTTGCCATTACGCTCAGAAGCAAGAGTTTATTCTTCTTGCCGACATCCTGGGTCGCTACCTTCCGCCGGAGTACCCTTACAGCCTGGGTAACGTGAACCGTCTGATTAAGTCTGCCGACTTTGACGGTCGTGTCGATATCATTCCGGTTTCTGACCCCAATATTTTCAGTATGTCTCAGCGGATTGCTCTGGCGCAAAACCAACTACAATTGGTTCAAGCCAATCCACAAATCCACGGCGAGAAAGGCATTTACGAGGCTTATCGTCGAATGTACGAGGCGCTGAATGTAAGGAACATTGAGCAACTTCTTCCGCCACCTCCTCAGCCGCAGCCAAAAGATCCTGCAATCGAAAACAACGACTTTACTAGAGGTTTAGTGGGTCAGGCGTTCGAGGGGCAAAATCACGATGCTCACACTAAGGCTCATATGGCTCTTATGGTCCTCCCGGTAGTGCAGGTTAACCCGACCATTGTTGCCAACGTCAATGCACACATCATGCAACATCTTGGTCTAAAGGCTCGCGAGATCGTGACCAGCACCATGATGGAGCAGGTGGTTCAACTTATGCAGTCTCAGGGTGGTGTTATTGCCCCGGAACAACAGGCTGCTCTTTCTAGTGAGATTGAAAATCGTATCGCTGAGGTTATAGCGACTATGACCGAGGGCTTTGCCCAATCTCAAGAGCCGGAAAACCAGAAAGATCCTTTGGTTGCAATTCGAGAGCAGGAAGTAGCTCTGGCCGCTCGGAAGCTAGACCTTGAGGGGGACAAGTTTAAACAGAAATCTTCCCTTGAAAGCTCTAAGGCTGCTGCCCAAAATATAGTGGACATTGCCCGCGTTGAGGCTCAAAACAGAGCAATTACTGAACGAAGCTCAATCGCAAGAGAGCGTATTGCTGCAAATCTAATCGGCAAAATTGGTCGCCGTTGATATAGGAGTTAGAGATGAATAACACCGGTTTGAAGGGCACCATGCCCAAAAGTCCAAAGGGCGTTGACACCACAATGAAGGTTGAGCGTCAGGGAGAAGTCCCGTACAGCCCGCCTCTCAATACAAGGGTTGGCGCTGCCCCTAAAACCGTTATGGCTCGTGGCAGGGGCGCTATGGAGCGCATCCTTCCCACCAAGATTGCGTAAGACCGATGATTATTGGTTTGCTCGGCAAGATGATCGGAGGCCCGATAGTCTCAAAGGTGTTTCAGACTGGCGTTCGGTATTTTGAGAAGCGCCAAGAGATTTCTGAGGCGAAGCATAACGCCCGGATGCAAGTAGAGGCTAAGAAGGCGACCGCTGATATCGACTGGGATCAGACTATGGCCCAGAACTCTGCAAAATCGTGGAAAGACGAGTTGTTGACGATTTGGGCGGTAGTTGTGATGTCTTTGGTGTTCCTCCCGTGGACCCAAGAATGGGCTCTCAATGGATTGAGGGGCTTGGAAGAAGCTCCTGATTGGTTCACTGTTTTAATTTTTACTGTTTTTGCAGCTAGCTTTGGCGTCAGGGACTTGATTAAAACCAAACTCGGCGGGAAGAAGTAACTAAATTGGTTACCAGCAATAAAGAAGAACTCCAGAAGACCATTGATGATGAAATCGGGTCTCTGAGAAAAGACTACTATGAGTGCCTTATCAGAGAGGCAGAACTCAAGATAAAGATTGTGGAGCTTGAGGAAAAAGTAGTCGAATTGTTAAGGCGCACAAGTATCCACTAGTTCGAACTACTTCTAGCGTCTTGACACAACTTTAGAAAAAAATATATAGAAATACAGTCCTAATACAGAGGCTGTAATGGATGCGATCCTACTCGCGGAGGGCCTTTATCGGTTCTTACGCAAAGAGCGCGACTCACAGGTTGATTACCTGTCTGCGGGTAACGCTAAGTCTTACGAGGCTTATCAGTGTGCTGTTGGCAAAATCAGAGCCTTCGAGCTTACTGAAGGTTTTATTAAAAAAGAATTCAAACAACTTGATGAAGAGGACGAGTAATGGCGGAAGCTGCCGTTAATATTAAGGAATCTGCTCCGGACGTTCACATTAATGATCCGGATGTTTCACCCCCCACAGGAAGCGCCTTAGACCGCCTACCCACTCCTACCGGTTGGAGGATGGTTGTCTGGCCCATCGTTCCTAAAAAGAAAACTGACGGGGGTATACTGCTTCCAGACTCCACGAGGGACAAAGAAGCTTACTCTTCTGTTTGCTCTAAAGTCCTCAAAATGGGCCCGCTTTGCTTTAAAGATCCTGAAAAGTTTGGCGAATCTGGGTCTTGGTGCGAGACAGGAGACTACGTCATTACTGCCCGGTATTCCGGCTCTCGCTTCAAAATTGATGGTGCAGAGCTAAGGATTATCAACGACGACGAAATCCTTGCTGTTGTGCAAGACCCCAATGACATCAAACACGCTTGAGGAACCCATGAGTTTAGCCAATCCCAACGATGATTCGGAAGATCAAGTCGAGGACGAAGAAGAGGTCAATCAGGTCGAAGAACAGGAAGGTCAGGACAAAGGCGATGAGGAGGGTGAGCACGAGCAATACAGCGCCCGCGTTCAGAAGCGAATAAACGAGCTTGTCGGTCGAGCCAAAAGCGCAGAAGAGCAGAACAATAGGCTCTCTCAGGAGAAAAACGATGCATACAATTATGCTCGCGGCCTTATGGCGGAACAGCAGCAATCGCAAACTCGCAATAAAACGCTGGAGCAGGGTTATGTTGCTGAGCTTAATCAGCGCCTTGGCGCGGAAGGGGCATCGCTCAAGGACCAGTTAAAGTCAGCTTATGAAGGCGGCGATTACGACAAGGTTGCAGAAGTAACGTCAATGATTGCGGAACTTGGTGCTCAGAAGGTTAAGGCGAAGTCCTTGAGCCCAGCCAACCGACCGCCCCCCAGTCAAGAAGCCCCCCAACAAATGCAACAACCCCAGCAGTCTCGGCCTGACCCACAGGCTCTTGATTGGGCAGGGCGAAATCCTTGGTTCGGTCGTGATTCAGTTATGACAGGAGCCGCTCAAGCTGTTGACCATGAGCTTGTTTCACGGGGTATAGATCCATCTTCTGAATTTTATTACCAAGAAATTGATCGGATTATGCGAGATGAGTTTCCGCATAAATTCGACAAATCCAGGCCCATGACTCAAAGCGTGGCTGGAGTAAACCGCAATCCAACTAGCTCGAAGAACAAAAAAATTACGTTGACCGATAGCGAAAGAGGCGTTGCAAGACGCCTTGGGGTTAGCGACGAGCAATACATGAAAAGTAAGTCAGCCTTGCAGAGGAACGCATAATGGATCGTACACCTAGAGACGACAAAGCCAGAGATAAGAAGCCCCGTAGAAAGCCGTGGGCTCCAGCATCTTCTCTTGACTTGCCAGAGCCGCCAGAGGGTTACAAATACAGGTGGATTCGTGAGTCTGTTATGGGATATGATGATAAGAACAATATGTATAAGAGAAAACGGGAAGGTTATGAGCCTTTACGGGCTGAAGAGGTCGCCGGTTTCGATGTACCAATTGTTGACGAAGGCAAGTACGCAGGGCTTGTTGGGAACGGCGGGTTGATCGCCCACAAAGTGCCTGTGGAAATCGCTGAAGAGCGGGACGAATACTTCCGTAAGCAGACGGACGGACAGATGGAAGCAGTCGATAACGACTGGATGCGCGACAGTGATTCGCGGATGCCTAAGCTATCTCCTGAGCGGAAAAGCTCAGTCTCTTTTGGCCGTGCTAGGTCAAATAACGAAGATTAACTTATCAAGTAGGAGGCCATAATGGCTAACCAGGACGCATCCTTCGGATACATGCCTGTTGCGAAGACGGGCTCTAGCCCCGATTCCTCCGGTTATTCTGAGTATGGCATTTCTAGCGGTTATGCGACTGCAATTTATTCAGGTGATCCCGTCATTATGACGGCGTCTGGTGTTGTTGCTGTTGCTGCTGCTGGGAATCGTCTTCTCGGAGTGGCAGGTGGTTGCTCGTATACAGACCCTACCTCCGGAGAACCAACTTTCTCCAACCAATATCCGGGCGGCATTGCCGCTTCGGACATTAAAATTCAGGTCTACGACGACCCGAATCAACTGTTCAAGGTTCAGTCGGCAGGAACTGTCGCTACCACGAACATCGGTAACAACGCGGATCTTTCGTATGTAACCGGAAATACTAAATCGGGTGTCTCTGCCGCAGAGCTTAGCGGTACGATGGCAGCGACGGGCGCACAATTCCGGATTATCCGAGTGTCTAATGATCCCGAAAACAACACCCTAGGTTCGGCAAATGCCAACGTGATTGTTCGTGTAGACGAGCATTTCTACGGCTCCGAAACTGGCGTGTAGGGGGAATGACAGATGGCTATTTCACGCGCTCAACTTGCTAAAGAACTGGAGCCGGGACTCGCGGCTCTTTTTGGAATGGAGTACGACCGCTACGATCAAGAACACGCCGAGATCTTCGAAACGGAGAGTTCGGATCGTGCTTTTGAAGAAGAGGTCATGCTCACTGGCTTTGCCACTGCACCAACCAAGGCAGAGGGTAGTTCGCTTACGTTCGACACTGCCACGGAAGCATACACTGCACGGTACTCACACGAGACCATTGCACTAGCTTTCGCTCTGACCGAAGAGGCCATGGAAGACAATCTTTATGATCGTCTTGGCGCTCGTTATACGAGAGCTTTGGCTCGCTCGATGTCTAACACCAAACAGGTGAAAGCATCGAACGTGCTTAACAACGGCTTCACTGTTGCTGGTGGGGATGGTGTTTCTCTTTTGAACACTGCTCACCCTCTGGCTTTTGGTGGCACCTTTGCTAACCGTCCGACAACTGATGCGGATCTGAATGAGACCTCTCTTGAGGACGCCCTCATCAGCATCTCAACATTTGTTGACGAGCGGAACCTCAAGGTGGCTCTGCGCGGCATGAAACTAATCGTGCCTCCGCAGTTGGTCTTTGTGGCAGAACGTCTGTTGGAATCGCAGCTACGCCCAGGCACGGCTGATAACGATGTCAACGCTGTCCGGAGCACAGGTATGATTCCGGATGGTTACACGGTCAACCACTTCCTGACCGACAGTGACGCTTGGTTTATTAAGACCGATGCGCCCAACGGCTTTAAGAACTACCAGCGTTCACCTCTCCGCACTTCGATGGAGGGTGACTTCACGACTGGGAATGTTCGCTTCAAAGCCCGCGAGCGTTATAGCTTCGGTTACAGCGATCCTCGTTGTGTCTTTGGCACAACTGGTGCCTAATGTTACTGGGGGGCTTCGGCCCCCCTTTAACTTTCCGGGTTAACCCCACCCTGAGAGACTGTCCCGGCAGACGCTCACAAGACTTTCAGGGGAACCCTTTGTGAGGAGGTAATAATGGCAGTTCATTTCACAGGCCCGATTCTACACGCGGGCGTAAACACCAGCCGAAAATGGTTCAAGAACCTTCCGGCTTCGGTAAACCCCGACTATCTCATCACGATGGATGATTTTTCGGGAATTGCTCTTAATGCGACCAATGACTGGACGGTTGTAAAAGACTCTGGGGCTTCGGCTGCTCTTGGCGCAGACGCTGAGAACGGAACCCTTGTCCTTCTTTCAACCAACACCACGGACAATGATGGTGCTTCTGTTCAGGGCAACGAGATTTTCGCTGTCTCCACAGGTCGTGATATTTGGTTTGAAACCAAGTGCTTTGTCACGGATGCCGAAGGCAGCGCAATCGAGCTTTGCGTCGGTCTTACAACCAATTTTGCAAGCAACCCTGAAGCCATGCTTGGCGCAGCAGACCGCATTGTTTTCCAAGTGGACGACGGCGATCAAAACATTGACTGCATCACTGAAAAAGATGGAACGGAAACCGCAACGGACTCAGCCATTGACATTGTCAGCGGCACTTATGTGACCCTTGGTTTCCACGTTCAGGGCCCGTCCAGCGATGCTGGGTCTACGGGTAAAGTTGAATTCTTTGTTAACCGCAGCTTGGTTGCAACTCACACCACCAACATTCCTGACGATGAGAATCTCACCGTTGGCGCAATGTCCGTCAGTGGAAGCGCAACCGGTCAGAAGTCATCTACGTTTGATTATCTGCTCGCTGCTCAGAGCCGGTAGGGGATGATCAATGGCTCTTTCTCCCAAGAAAAAGTCTGATAAAGGGGGGGCTGAAAAAGCCCCTCCTAAGTCATTGACTAAGAAGAATGCTGCGGCAAAGAAAGACCTTCCTCCGGCTCACAGCGCGGAATACAAGGCTCTTGTCCTTCGCGGTGAAATTGAGGAGTAGATCATGGCTTACCAGTCATCTGATGTAAGGGCGGTATTCGCTACCGCTGACGCCGTAGCTGCTGACCCAGACGGCCTCGCACAAAGCCAGACGCCCAGTGGCGCTGGGAATTTAACGCTAAACGGGGCTCTCACTAGTGGCGGTGTTGGTACTTTTGTTTCATCTCGTCAAATTACCATTACGAGTACTGGCAACATATCCAACCGCACATTTACAATTACGGGAACTGACGTTTCTGGGGCCGTCCTGGGTGTAGTGATTACCGGCCCAAATGCCGCGACGGTGACAACCTCAGAGCACTTCAGGACCATAACGCAAATTTCAATTAGTGGTGCTGCCGCTGCTGCGGTCACCGCTGGTATGAACGGTAACGCTATTGAGGTTATCACTACGGGCCGAGCCCGGATAAAAGGGGCTTTCATCGTCAATTCAAGCTCTGCTGGCACTGTCTCCTTTGCCGACACAGCAACCCCGGATGCCACTTCGGCCACTGCGGATTTAATAACTGCGGCTACGCGGCTTAAACTTGGGACTGTAGCTAGTGCTACGGCTGAGCGTGATGTAACCATTCCCGGTGATGGTCTGGTCTTCATTCACAACATCTATGTGTTTTACACGGCAGCTACTACGGTTCCGTGGACGAACATGACTGTATTCCTAGCTTAACGGAGAATAGCAATGAAGATGAAAAAGCCTAAAAGAATGATGGGTGGCGGTTCCGCTCGTAAGAACGCTACAAAAATGATGAAGGGTGGCGGCTCTGCCCGTAAGAACGCCCCGAAAATGATGAAGGGTGGCGGCTCCGCTCGCAAAAACGCCCCGAAAATGATGAAACGCGGCGGTAAAGTCAAAAAGCGTAGCTAATGGCTCTCTCAGGCTCAAAGGACTACACGCCATCAGTCTCTGATTTCGTCGAGGAGGCTTATGAGCGGTGTGGATTAGAAATCCGGGCTGGTTGGGACTCTCAGTCCGCCCGGAACTCTATCAACTATATGTTAGCCGATTGGGCAAATCGGGGTATTAACAATTGGACGGTAGATCAGGTCAGCCAGACCCTGGCTACCGGCATTTCAGAGATCCCTGCCGGGACCATTACGATCACCGTTACTGCTAGCGGGGCCTTTACCGTTGCTGAGACCATCACGGGGGGGACAAGCGGCGCTACCGCTATCGTCCTCACAAAGCCCACCTCAACGACCATGGAGCTAACCGTACCCACAGGCACCTTTGTCGTATCGGAAACGATCACAGGGGGCACAAGCGGGGCTACAACGGCTGTTTCAGCGGCCCCCAGTCTAGTTGATACCCAAAATACGATTGATATTATTTCTGCTGTTATTCGCAGAAGCGGTAACGACATTACAATTGAGCGAATTGGGCGCTCTGAGTACCTTCAGATACCGAGCAAGACCACCACGGGTCGCCCAACTCAGTTCTTCCTCGACAAGCAGATAACCCCTGTTATCAAACTTTGGCAGACGCCTCAGAACAGTACGGATATCTTAATTTACGACAGGCTTGTCCGAATGGACGACGCCGATGCAGCCCAGAACGACATGGGTGTGCCGTTTAGGTTTTTTCCTGCATTTGCAGCAGGATTAGCGTACTATACGTCAATTAAGCGGGCTCCTGAGCGTATGACGGTTTTGAAGGCGCTTTACGAAGAGGAGCTTGTGAGGGCGATGGCAATGGATAGCGGTCGTCCGTCAATGTTCATCAACGCTGGGCGTAGTTAATAAAAAATGGATGATTCTCTTAGGGGAAAGACCGTCGCTATTGTTGCGATGGGAGCGAGTAACTCTGACTTCATTAAACAGTGCGCTTTTAAAGGCTCACAAACACAGGTAGCAGACGAGGTCTGGGCCATTAACAGCATGGCCGGTGTTATTCAGCACGACCGTGTCTTTATGATGGACCCTGTAGCAAGGTTTTTCGATACGGACCTTGCTGGACCCATGACCCCCGGCATGAGGGACTGGCTACCTCGTCACCCCGGTCCTATCTATACGGTGGCCTTGGATGAGCGGGCTCCGGGCCTTGCTCTCTATCCCATCGTTGATGTCGTTGCGAAGATAGGTGTCCCCTACTTCAACAATACGGCTGCTTATGCCATTGGCTACGCAATTGCTAGCGAAGTTAAGAAAATTGAGCTTTATGGCGTTGACTTCTCGTACCCAGACGACAGGCATGGGGCTGAGGCTGGGAGGGCTTGTTGTGAGTTCCTCTGTGGGATGGCAGTAAGGTCTTTCGGTATTGAGATTCAGGTGTCTCCGTCCAGCACTTTTTTGGACGTTAGCTCGTCTGACGAAGACAAACTTTACGGATATAGGGATCTGCCGTTATATAATTACGGAAACAAGGTCAAGATGGACTATAATGCCGAGACAAAGGTCTGGTCTGTAGTTGAAGTGGAGCCGTCAAAAGATGGCGTATGCCAAGGGTAAATACTCGTATGTAACGAGTGATCGTAGCGGGTTTCGCTACCACAAGAGGGACGTTCGTAAGGAATGGAACGGCCTTGTGGTGGGCAGGGATGAGTACGACTCTAAGCACCCACAACTTACTCCCCCCAGGTTTTTTGCTGACCCGGAGGCCATCAGAAACGCAAGAAGCGATAGGACTGAGCCGCCGGTCGAGGTTCTGCTTAACAACGACCCCTTCCTTAGCTCAACATCAGGTTCCGGCTCAATTACAGTAACAGAGGCTTCTAACGGACGGAGCACTGGGGACACTGTCGTGTTTAGGAATTGCGAGCCATTTGATGGTTTTACGTCTGCTGTTTTGCAGAATAGCTCAGGATATTCTATTACGGTTGTTACCGCTGACACCTACTCATTCACGGCTTCGGGTGGAACGGCGACTGTTGGATCTAAAAATGGCGGCGGGTCAATAGCCTCTGCTGGCCCGGTTACTGTGGAGGCGTAAATGTCTTGGACGTTAGCAACGCTAAAAACGGCAGTTCAGAATTACACTGAGAACGATGAGACAACCTTTGTCAGCAGTCTAAATACGTTTATTCTGATGGCTGAAGAGAGACTTCTCAAAGAAGTTCAGTTTGACGTTTTTCGCAAGAACGTGTCCGGCAAGGTAAGCATCAACAACAAGTTTTTAACGAAACCTACGGACTTCATGGCAGTTTTCTCCCTGGCTCTGAAGAACGGGTCAAGCACAATAACAGGGACCGACATTGCTGGTTACGTTCCTCTCTTGCAAAAGCACCCGACCTATATTGCTGACTACAATCCGACTGATAGCAGCACGGGAGTGCCGAAATACTACGCATCTTTTGATGATGGGACATTTGTTCTTGGGCCTACGCCAAACGACAATTACGCTTCGGAGATGCACTATTTTTATCGGCCAAACAGCTTAACGGTTGGCGGCGATAGCGGGACAACGTGGCTGAGCATAAACGCCCCACTTGCATTGCTTTACAGCACTCTTGTCGAGGCTTACACCTTTATGAAGGGAGAGCCTCCGATCATTCAACTTTACAACGAACGCTACATTGAGGCCCTGGGTAGGCTTAAAAACATGGCAGAAGGGCTTGATAGGCAAGATCAGTATAGGTACGGCTCGTTAAGACAGGCTGTTAGTTAATGTTTGTCGCTGATGTTGGCAATGTGACTGTCGCTACGACTAGCCATAGGGCTCACTCTCCTGAAGAGTTGGCTGGAATGGCTGTGCGTAAGATCATTTACGTTGGAGATGACTTGCCAGATGAGATCAGTTCTCAGGCAGAAACCTACAAAAAAAAGTTATTCCAAGTTATTCTGGGTTATATTACTCTATCTAGAAGGTCTGAGAGGGAAGACATCGTTAGAGCCCTTGAAAGGGCTGGTATGTCTGAGGCCGTAATGCTGATTAGGAGCTTATAATGGCTATTGCAACCGCGATGTGTACCTCTTTTAAGAAGGAACTTCTTGAGGGCGTTCATAATTTTACGACCGGGGGCAACGCTTTTAAGCTGGCTCTTTACACCACAGCGGCCACCCTGGGCGCGACTACTGCCGCTTATGCGACTGGCCTTGCGGGGCAAGTTACCAGCACAAACTACACTGCCGGAGGGGCGGCCTTAGTCAAAACAACGGGCTTTCCTGCGTCTTCGGGTACAACCGCAATTACTGACTTTATTAATCTTACGTTCAGTAATGTCACTATCGCAGCGCGTGGCTGCTTAATTTACAACGACACAAATGCCGACAAAGCCGTCGCTACCATTGACTTTGGCGGCGTGAAATCCTCAACGTCTGGCGACTTTACCGTTCAGTTTCCAACTGCGAATGCTACCGGCGCGATTATTAGAATCGCTTAATGGGTTAATCCATGGCGAGCGTAACAGGTTGGGGTAGGTCTACCTGGGGTTCGGGCGCTTGGGGCGAGTCTTTACCTGTTGAACTAACTGGGGTTTCAGCGACCGGCGGAATAGGTGCGGTCTCTACAGCCGGAAGTGTTGTTCAAGCTGTTTCTGGCGTTTCCGCTACAGGCGCTATCGGTTCTGTTGTTGCAAGTATCGACAAGTCTGCTGCCGCAACAGGGGTATCTGCGACTGGGTCTGTCGCATCTGTTTCCATTTCAGTAGCAAAAATAGCAAGCCTGTCTGGCGTTGGATCTTCTGGCTCTGTTTCCTCTGTTTCTGTGGCTGTGGACATTGACGCAGCGGCGACAGGGGTTGGCGCGACATCTGGTGTTGGTTCTGTAGCCACGGGGGCTTTCGCTGTCGCAACAGCCTCTTCTGTCTCGGCTACAGCAAGTGTTTCTCAACTACAGCTTGTTTCTGGAGGTGCTAGCGCCTCAGCAGCCGGAGTCCAGGGCACTTCTGGAGTTGGCGCAGCCCAGTCAGCCGTATTTAAGCAAGTTTCAGTTTCTGGCGTGGCAGCAACGTCAGGCTTGGGAACGGTAACCGTAAAGTTTAGCTCTTTAATAACGCTAGAATCTGTCGCTGGAATTGCGTCCGTAGGTAGTGTTAATATATGGGGGCTTGTAGACGACGCCCAAACGCCGGGGTGGCAGTCTATTACCGATTCTCAGACGCCTGGGTGGCAGTCTGTGGCAGATTCCCAAAGCCCCGGTTGGACAGCTATTGCTGCATAGGAATAAATAAAATGCCTAGTTCATACGTAAACAATCTTCGCCTTCAGGAAATAGCCACCGGGGAGCAATCAGGAACTTGGGGGAACACTACTAACACGAACCTTGAGTTGGTTGGTCAGGCATTGGGCTACGGGACGAGAGCCATCGCCAATGCCTCAACTGACAACATAACGATTGCAGATGGTGCCTCTGATGCAGATCGCAGCATGTACCTCAAATTGACCGGCGGTGGTCAGGCTTGCACAGTCACTCTGCTTCCTAACACTAGCTCCAAAATGTGGATCATGGAGAATGCGACAAGCCACACCCTGACATTTTCACAAGGGTCAGGTGCCAATGTCGCAATCAAGGCTAATCAAACAAAAATGATTTTTGCTGATGGTCTTGGTAGTGGGGCTGTCGTTTACGAGTTCGGCACCATTGCCGTACAGAACATTCAAGCAGACGGCACAGTTACCGTAGGAATCAATGACACGGGGCATGACGTAGTTTTCTTCGGGGCGACCAGCGGCAAAAAACTTTTCTGGGATCAGTCTGAGGACACACTAAATGTGGTGGGCACGGCAGCATTTCAAGACGGCGCTGCCGCAACGCCTTCTATCACTAATACTGGTGACCTAAATACCGGCTTCTATTTTCCTGCGGCAGACACTGTGGGTGTTACCCTGGCCGGGGCGCTGGACTTCCAGTTTGAGGCGAACGATTTTACGGCGCTGTCGGGGTCAGTGATCTCCACGAATACCATCGCAGAAACAACTGGTGGGTCTGGCGTCACAGTTGACGGCCTTCTGATCAAAGACGGGGGGCTTTCTGATCTTGTTCTCCCCGCAGTCAGCGGCATCGTCGAAGCCAACGCCAACTTCATTGATATGTGTCTGGTAGGCCCAAGCATTGACGGTCAAAGTTGGAACGGCAAGTTCTCAAACGGAAGTGTCTGGACTTCGTTGATGCTCGCAACCGTCGAGACATCTGGCAGTGACGTTCAATTGAACATCTGGGATTTGACGGCTGGCACCCTTGCGAGCGCGACGCCACTTGCGACGCTCACACTGAGCGGGGCGATAGGAAAAAGCATCGCGGCCTCGATGGGCTACGTCATGGTGGGGACACAAAACCAGGGTTTCCAGATCTTTGACCCCCACACTGGGGCGTGGGCTAAACGTGTGGAAGGCGCTCTGAAAAGTTTAAGCCACCTTACCACACCACCTTTGGCAGACGGCCATGTTTTTAATGTCGCTATCCAAATGCCTCAGACCGGATCGCCCTATGATCCGAATACTGGTGGCCTGATCCCACTTATTGCGTGGACATACGGCGGAAGTGCCGACGAGTGCGGAATTTTGAACAACGGCGCGGTCTACAACAAGAACGAAGGGACCGCCGGTGACAATGTTGTCGCCATCGACTCGTATGGCTTTGTCTTCACCACCAATAACAGCAGCGATTACGGCAGAAAATCTACTGTTCCGATTTATCAAATCCTTGCTGACGACTGGGGCACGAGTATCTTTTTTGACGGCAGTGGTGGTGCTGGGCCGACCTTCACTGGTGCCCAAGGAGATGCGAACAAAATTAGCCTTGGCCCAGACGGAAAAGTTGTTACCGCGACAGATGCTGGTCTGAATTATGGATATACCCACGCTTCGGACTCTGGGTCGGCCTTCGGGGGCTACGTCAATCGAACCTTTACGACTGGATATCTAGGACAGACTTGCGTTCTTGCTGCACTAGCAAATTCGGACACGGCTGATCGAAGTGGCAACTCACACACGTTGACGAAGAACGGTACTATTACTGAAGCTGCCGTAGCCTCGGGTGCTGAATTAAAAGCTTATAGTGGCTGGAGTTCTTCAAACAACTTGGACCTCGACGACGCCGCTTTCGACGTTGGTACTTCAGGTTTCTCTTTATTCATTTGGATTAAAACGACGAGTACCTCAGAGGAACTGGTCGTTGACTACGCTCAACCTGACTTGAGTAATGGGCGGTTCTATTTTGAATTAGCTTCTGGCTCAACCAACGTAGGCCGATTTTTCGTATCGGATGGGTCCGATACTATAACAGTTAATGGGACTTCTCATCTAGGCGACGGCGAATGGCATTTAGTTTCGATGACTTTTGACGGCTCCTTAAAGACAGGCAAGCTCTATGTCGATGGGAATTTTGAAGGCACGGCGACAAACACAGCCATAGGCAGCGTCACAAACACATCGGCGGTACTGCACATTGGTGTTGCAGCCAACGGTTCGTCCGTACCTTGGGGCGGTTCGTTAAGCCTACTGAGGTTTATGGCAAGCAGCGTATACGTTTCCGAATCTTACATGCTTCGCATGTACAGGGACGAGCTTCCTCTTTATTCGGCTAACGCTAAGTGCCTTCTGCAATCAGGAAGCACGGATATTGTCTTAGACGCTGCTGTTGATCCTCTGACGGGCAAGTTCATTGTCACTCAAACGGACAGCCAAGAAATCTTTAACGGGCTTGCCATAGAGACTGAACGAACGGTGGCAACTGGTGGTTCCACTTTCGAACACGGATTGCTGTGGGGTGATGCGGTAGCCGAGATCAACAACGCTAACCTGTTCGCTTCCACTCCGGCCACTGACCAGCGGCAAGTCAACGAGATGGTCCGATCTCTGTCGGCTGATATTCCGGGGGGTCTCGATCTCAGTAAGGCGGCGGCTTGGGCGGTTGTAGACGGGACTGGAACTCTCTCAATCAAAGCGTCTTACAATATTGAGTCTGTATCGACCTCTGGCACAGGCTTTTATAAATATACCTTTAAAATTCCTTTTGTGGCGTCAGGAGCCGCAACCCCCGGTTATGTGGTTATACCGGGTGGGGAGCAGTTTTCCAGGATGTTACTCGCATCGCGTCTTTCCTGCACGGCTGAGCATGAAGGCGCAGACGGCACAAATACCAACGACAACATGGCAATGATTGCTTGTTTTGGAGAACTAGAAAATGGATAAACGCATCGTCACTCCCGATGGGGAAGTCATTAATTCTCTCAACCCCGCTGCCACCGTTGCCAAGTTGATGGAAGCAGCCGCAACCCCAGCCGTCTTTGACGCTGATACGGGTCAAGAGACGCAAGCCAAAAGCTATCCGGCTGTTGATACGGTCTACGAAGAGGTAGACCTCGATGACGAAGAGTTCGATGGACTCCGCGCTCACAAGTGGTTGAAGTCTCGTTATGACTCAGACGAGTGGGTGGCGCTTCGAGCAAAACGTGATCGATTGCTCGCTGCTTGCGACTGGGTTGTCGTGAAGGCTCAAGAGGCTGGTGAGGATGTACCGGCAGCGTGGGTGACGTACCGGACCGCATTGAGAAATCTTCCGGCGGCTACGTCTGATGCGAGCGACCCAACGTGGCCTGACGCGCCGTGATTTGAGATGCCTCTTTTTTCATTAAAATTTCGCCCTGGTATAAATAAAGACCAGACCGACTACACCAACGAAGGCGGTTGGTCTGACTCGGACAAAATCCGGTTTAACAACGGACTTCCGGAAGTTATTGGGGGTTGGGAGAAAAAAGGCCCTAATACATTTTTAGGCTCGTGCCGGTCTCTTCACCCGTGGGTGGCCCTAGACGGCAATAAGTACATTTCCGTAGGGACCAACATTAAATACTACATTGATGAAGGTGATGGGTTTTACGACATTACTCCAATAAGGAGTACAACGTCTGCCGGGGACGTAACCTTTTCTGCGACAAGCGGACAGTCAACGGTAACCGTTACTGACTCAAACCACGGGGCGGGTGTGGGGGACTTCGTTACATTCAGCGGTGCGGCAACCCTTGGGGGCACTATAACGGCTGCGCGGCTCAACCAAGAGTACAACGTAATTTCCGTTGTTAACGTCAACTCATACACTATTTCAGTCCGTGAAGTATCGACAATAGCATCCATCACGGTTAACGGAGCGCTAGACCCAACGCTTGTCGCTGCAAACGGATCTGACACCGGAACCGGAGGCGGATCAACAGTTGGCACTTATCAAATTGACATCGGCCTTGACACCACCGTATCGGGTACTGGTTGGGGTGCCGGGTCTTGGGGCAGAGGGACTTGGGGCTCTGCGGCGTCCAGTTTAGCCATCGGTGACATCCTTCGTCTTTGGTCGGAAGACACTTGGGGTGAAGACCTTGTATTTAATGTTAGAGATGGTCCGGTCTATTACTGGGACACAAGCGCGGGAACGGCTACTCGCGGAGTACTGCTAGGCTCGCTAGGGGGGGCAAGCGGCGCTCCTACTATTAGCCGCAAAATAATTGTAAGCAACCAGCAACGACAAATTATTAGTTTTGGCACCAACGAAATTGGCTCAAGCGACCGAGACCCCATGCTTGTCCGCTATAGTGATTTTGAGTCAGCAGTTGACTGGACTCCAACGCTAGAAAATAGCGCCGGAAGGCAGGTTCTTTCGAACGGTTCTTCAATAATTACCGCGTTTGAAACTCAAAAAGAAATACTGCTTTGGACTGACAGTTGCGTTTACTCGATGCAATTTGTTGGCGGCGATCTTGTCTATAGGTTTGAGGTTGCAAGCATTGGTCCCAGCATAATCGGCCCTAACGCTGCTGTGTCCGCTGACAATGCCGTGTTTTGGATGGATACAGAAGAGTTTTATGCATACACCGGTCGCGTTCAAGCCATCCCATGCACTGTCAAGGATTACGTTTTTGAGGACATAAACCTAGCTCAGGCTGAAAAAGTTGTTGCTGGGTTTAACAAAAACCACAACGAGATTACTTGGTTCTATCCGAGTGCGGACAGTGACGATATCAACAGGTACGTAACTTACGACTTTAGCCAGCAGATCTGGACAATCGGTACTTTCGACAGGACGGCGTGGATTGAAAGCGGTCTTTACTCTTATCCGATAGCGGCGGGGACCGATCACCGTCTTTATTATCACGAGTTTGGTTATTCGAATGACGGCGCTGCAATCGCGGCTCACGTTGAAAGCAGCGACATCGATACGACTGACGGTCAACAGTTCGTTTTCTTTAAAAGGCTTATCCCCGATATTACTTTTATAGGGACAGCTAGCGGGCCGACTGCAACCTATACCATCAAGGGAAGAAATGCTCCCGGCGATACTTTGTCAACGAAGGCAACTGCAAGTATTGGGGCGACCAGCGGTCAACAAAACATTCGTGGCAGAGCGCGGCAAGTTGCTTTGAGGGTCGAGTCAAACACGCTTAACGTGGCTTGGCGGTTAGGGACTAACAGGCTGGACATTCAACAGGATGGTCAAAGATGAGCAAGTTAGATCAAGTTTTAACTAAGTCTCGCCTTCCGTCCGCACCAGAATTTTATGACGTTAATACATTTTCGTCCTTAATAAATTCTTTGGAGTTGATCCTTGGAAGCATTAAGACGCCCCAGGAAATAAGGAATCAGGCTGAAGCTCAGTCTTGGTTTATCGGGTAGGGGAGTGATAACTTTTAGGGGCGAACGATTTTCTGGCTATAACAAGCCAAAAAGAACTCCTGGGAAGCCAAAAAAGTTTGCTGTTGCAGCGCGGAATAAAGCTGGAAAAGAAAAACTTGTTAGGTTTGGCGACCCTAATATGACGATAAAAAAGAACATTCCCGCTAGACGCAAGTCTTTCAGGGCGAGGCACAAGTGCGACACCGCAAAAGACATCCTGACGCCCCGATATTGGTCTTGTAAAAAATGGTAAGGCTTGATGGCAAATACTTACAGAAATAGCTTTGCTAGCCTTACCGCTACGGGCTCCGCTACGGTCTACACGGTCCCCGCTGTGACAAGCGCTGTGGTCAAGTCCGTGCGCGTCACTAACGTGACCACAGGAACTGCTGCAACTATTACCATGCAGGTAACAGATAGTAGCGCCTCAGCAACCTATAATTTCTTAAATAACGTAAGTATTGGGGCTGGCATCTCCCAGGAGATGCTGGGCCAGAACGCTGCAAGTACAGCGGACGGGCAGTCGATTATTGTGCTTGAGGAGGCGGACGCTTTAAAAGTTACTCCTTCTGCTGCAAATGTTTTCCATGTTACTATGGCCGCACTTGAGGTTACCTAACCATGACTCCAATTCAAAGTTTAGCCGACAACCTAGCGGCTCTTGGTAGATACGAAGACACCTACATGATCCACGCCGCACAAGGCGAGACTGTGGTTCCGGGGGATGTCTTGGACGCCAATCCTATTCTCAAGGGTGCCCTGTTTGCCCAGATGAAGGCTATGGGTATTGACGAGCCAAGCAGATATGTGGTCGGCAGCAACCTAAATAGCATTAACCCAATTACGGGCCAGCCTGAGTTCTTTTTCAAGAAGATTAAGCGTTTAGTTAAGAAGATAGCAGCGCCTGTGGGCGGCGCTATTGGCTTTATGATCGGAGGCCCAACGGGTGCGGCTATTGGGTCTGGTCTTGGCTCTTTAGTTGGAGGTGGCACCCCCCAACAGGCGTTAACTGCGGCGGCGCTTGGAGGCGTTGCGGGCTACGGAGCCGGAGTGGCTTTCCCTGGTCTGCAAGCCGGTATGCAGAGCTATGCTAGCGCCATTCCCGGTATAGGCGGGCTTATCCCAGGTGGAGCCGCATCGGGAGCAGCGGGAACAATTCCAGGTATTAATGCGGGATTTGCGTCATCCCAAGCTACTGGGGCAGCGGCTAAAGGTCTTTCTGGCAACCTATTTGATAGCGCCGTTGGTTTAGCGAAAAAGTACCCTCTTCCAGCAGCAGGGCTTGGTATAGCAGCATTTTCATTGTTCTCCGGCTCTGGCGCTGAAAAGCAGGAGTTTGAGAATGAGAAGACATATTCAGATTATTTGTTAGCGCGAGAAACGCTAGGTAGTGAGGCGACGGCTGACGACATCAAAAGGCTACGCCTTAGCTTCAGACTTCCAGCAGAGCCCCCCGTGAAATTGGAGGGCCTTCGCCCCGGAGTTCCTATGGCAGAAGGAGGTAGCCCTGCGGTGGCCGCTGCCGCTTTAAACAGGTCTCCGGCAGCAACCCCCGCAATGACAGTTGCTCAACAAGCCGGTCGGATTAACCAGATAAACCAACAAATATCAGGCGTCGTAGGTCAAATGGCT
>Ga0208032_1000385_pt1 | contig 26682 bp, 23 predicted proteins | sample MalvirAntarct_66_FD_184254 | JGI IMG/M metagenome (GOLD analysis project Ga0208032, IMG submission 184254) | Marine viral communities from the Global Malaspina Expedition - Malaspina viral metaG Antarct_66 (SPAdes) (version 2) | ecosystem: Environmental > Aquatic > Marine > Oceanic | place: West... | reverse complement strand
GCCTAAGAGAGTGCAAATATAATCTCGAAAATAATATTTGCAAATCTTTTGAAATAAAAATTAACCTAAGTTATTGATTTTTTCAATCAACGCGCGCCCTTTGGTTTCAAGTTCAGCGTTAACTTGTTTAAAGTGAGCTCTTTTGTTTTCAACAGTTTTATCGTTTACCTTAGCAATCAACTCATCAAACGTTTCAATAGCTTCGTCAACTATCGCTTCAGTTTTTTTAGTGTCTTTGCCAGTATGCGTATATTCCCAAACATAAGCCGCTTCAATAATATCTCCTAATACGTAGTTGATATCTTTTTTTAGGTCTCTAACATTTGCCATTTTTCTTAATTTTAAAATTTTTACAAAAGTAGTCAATTAAACAACGTCCCGCATAACGGATTGCGTATATTTTAACTACACATAGACTTCCAACAATGTAGCGTCTTTTGCCACAATTTGAAATGTTTTCACAGCTGCAGGAATCAATACTGTTTCCCCTTTTTTAATGCGTTCAGAATGCGTGGTCGTCTTTATTTCTGCTTCGCCCTCCACACAAATGTATATCATAAAAGAATCATAGGTGTTTTCTCTCTCAAGAGTTGTGGTGACCTTTACATAATTAGTAGTAAAATAAGGGCAACTCACCATTTTGTTAGAATGGTTAGCTTCTTGATCATAAGAAACTCTGAAATTATCTGGCATATCAAACCCAATCGCATCAATTGCCAAATCTGTATGCAACTCACGAGAATTTCCGTCAGCATCCGTTCGGTCCCAATCGTAAATACGATAAGTAATATCACTGGTTTGCTGAATTTCAGCTAACAGTACACCTGCGCCTATAGCATGTACCCGACCTACTTCAATAAAATAAGTATCGCCTGTTTTTACCTTGTCAAAATTTAGAATTTCAGTAAGCGAATGCTTATTGAGATGCTCTAAATAAAGTTCTTTAGTCATCGGCCGATTAAAATCCACAATCAAATTGGCATCTTTATCCGCCTGCATAACGTACCACATTTCCGTTTTACCAAAGGAATTGTGGCGTTTGGCTGCCAACTCATCATTGGGATGCAATTGTATGGATAAATCTTCTTTAGCATCAATGAATTTAATCAGCAACGGAAATTTATTCCCGAAGCGCTCATAGTTTTTTTCTCCTATTAAATCAGCCTTATAACTGCTGAGTATATGTTTTAAAGACTGATTTTCCAAAGCGCCATTGGAAACTATAGACGTATCGCCTTCAACATCACTAATTTCCCAGCTTTCACCAATGTTTGGCATTTTGGAATCTTTATTTAAAAGTGTTTTCAACTTTTCGCCACCCCAAATTTTATCTTTTGAAATAGGGTGGAATTTTAAGGGATATAACGTATTTTTCAAAATATACAATTTTTATAAGTCTGCGGATTAAGATCCGGAATAGGTAACAAAATTACGAGGGGTTTCGTAAAGGGTAATGGACAAATGTAAATCTGGTTGTAACTTCGGTTTAATTTTGTTGTAGATGACCACAGCTATGTTTTCGGCAGTCGGATTTAAAGTTTTAAATTCCTCTACCTCTACATTCAGGTTCTTATGGTCAAAAGCCTCTTCAATGTCATCTTTAATGATGTCCTTTAAGACCTTCATATCCATCACAAAGCCAGTTTCCTGATCTATTTCGCCAGTAACGCTCACCGTCAGATCATAATTATGGCCGTGAAAGTTAGGATTGCTACATTTCCCAAAGATAGCTTCATTTTGTTCAGCGCTCCAATCTTTTCTATAAAGTCGGTGCGCCGCATTAAAATGTGCTTTTCTACTGACCGTTACTTTCATGATTCCACCCGATTTATATGTTCATAAAATTTTTCGAATATGATCTTAAACCATTCGGTGTAAAGTTCTGGTTGGTTGGCAATATCCTGTTTCACATCTTCCAAAGGCATCCATTTCCAAGCTGCTACTTCATCAGGATTAATTTCCGGTGCATCTTCATAATTGCCAACAAGAATATGGTCAAATTCATGTTCCGTCAAGCCATTATCAAAAGGTGCTTTATAAATAAAAGAAACAGTATCTTCCAAGTCGGTCTGAAAACCCATTTCTTCCTGTAAACGGCGCTTTCCTGCCTGAATATTGGTCTCTCCTACTCTTTGATGACTGCAACAGGTATTGGTCCAAAGTAAGGGCGAATGGTATTTATGTGATGCGCGCTGTTGCAACATCAATTCGTTTTTTTCATTGAAAACAAATACGGAAAAAGCGCGATGCAATAGTGCCTTTTCGTGCGCTTCCATCTTGGGCATAGTGCCTATCTGCTCGTCTTTTTCATTAACGAGTATTACCTTTTCTTCTGTCATAACCCACAAAGTTACCAACAAAAGTAATAAAAAGAACCAATGTTGTCTTAAAATAAAAATCGGCCTCTATGTTCTATTAAATTTGTATTCAATAATAGTATCTTTGCAACCCATTTTAATACAGATTATGAGTTTTAAATCAGAGATCAACAGACGACGTACTTTTGGAATTATTGCGCATCCCGATGCCGGAAAAACGACACTTACGGAGAAATTACTATTATTTGGAGGTGCAATTCAGGAAGCTGGTGCGGTAAAAAGCAACAAAATCAAGAAAGGTGCGACGAGTGACTTTATGGAGATTGAACGCCAGCGTGGTATTTCCGTAGCGACATCGGTCTTGGCCTTTGAGTATGAAGGTACGAAAATCAATATCTTGGATACTCCCGGACACAAGGATTTTGCTGAAGACACCTATAGAACTCTTACGGCTGTAGACAGTGTTATTGTGGTGGTAGATGTGGCTAAAGGTGTGGAGGAACAAACTGAGAAGTTAGTTGAAGTGTGCAGGATGCGAAACATTCCGATGATTGTGTTTATCAACAAAATGGACCGTGAAGGAAAAGATGCATTCGATTTATTAGATGAAATTGAACAAAAATTAGGCTTACGCGTCGTCCCAATGAGTTTCCCTATTGGTATGGGGTATGATTTTAAAGGAATTTATAATCTGTGGGAGAACAACATCAACTTGTTCAGTGGCAACAGTCGTAAAAACATTGAAGAGACCATTGAAATTTCCGATTTAGCATCGCCAGAAATCGATAAACTTATCGGTGAAAAAGCCGCTAATACGCTGCGTGAGGAAGTGGAACTTGTAGAAGGAATTTACCCTACGTTTGACCGGGAGGAGTATCTAAATGGACACCAACAACCGGTATTTTTCGGATCGGCCTTAAACAACTTTGGAGTTCGTGAGTTATTGGACTGCTTTATTGAAATCGCACCAAAACCACGAGCAAAACAAAGTGAAGAACGCTTGGTACAGCCCGATGAAAAGGATTTTACAGGCTTTGTTTTTAAAATTCACGCCAATATGGACCCTAACCATCGCGACCGTTTGGCCTTTATAAAAATTGTGTCGGGAACGTTTGAACGTAACAAACCTTATCTACACGTTAGAAATAAGAAAAAAATGAAGTTCTCCAGTCCCAATGCCTTTTTTGCAGAGAAAAAGGAGATTGTAGACATCTCTTATCCAGGCGATATTGTGGGGCTGCACGACACAGGGAATTTTAAAATTGGTGATACACTGACCGAAGGGGAAAATATGAGCTATAAAGGCATCCCTAGCTTCTCTCCTGAACACTTTAGATATATCAATAATGCTGATCCGTTAAAATCGAAACAGCTCTTTAAAGGCATCGACCAATTGATGGATGAAGGCGTTGCGCAATTGTTTACATTAGAACTTAACGGAAGAAAAGTTATTGGCACGGTTGGCGCATTGCAATATGAAGTGATCCAATACCGATTGGAACACGAATACGGTGCCAAATGTACCTACGAGAATTTGAATGTATTCAAAGCGTGCTGGGTTGAACCTACTGATGCGAAGAATGAGGAATATAAAGAGTTCTTAAGAGTTAAGCATCGTTATTTGGCCAAAGACAAAGAAGACCAATTGGTATTCTTGGCCGATTCCCAATTTTCGTTACAAATGACCCAACAGAAATATCCAAGTATAAAATTCCATTTTACTTCAGAATATAAATAGGCTTACATTTTAAGATTAAGAGTTCCAAATTCCAAAATTTAGGATTCGGAGTTCTACATTTCGATGGTGTGCAGTTCATCGAATGAATTTATTAAAATTTGCGCTTTAACGAATTTTGTACATTTAATCGAGGGATTTAGAAAAACAGATGCATTGTTGTTCTGCTTTTTCTGAATCTGGATAGTGACAAACCCCAAATTGAACTATTAATGGAAACCAATGTGAACCAGTTTAGAAATAGTGATATTACTATTACTTACGAACCTCGTGTTTGCATCAATGATGGCCGCTGTGCAAAAGAGCTATCTGATGTATTTCGGAATTCTGTAATACCTTGGATTGATCTAGATGGTGCGCCATCACAGAAAATCATTACACAGGTTCAGAAATGTCCGTCTGGAGCTTTAAAATTTCATATAAATCAGAAAGTAGCCTAATTATTTCTAAAAAAGAAAAATCCCTTTGAATTTAGTTTCAAAGGGATTTTTTTTGGCTTATGCTTGACCAGTCGGACCAAAATTTAATGGTATGGGTGGCTGTTCATAATCTTTAATTTCACCATGGGCATTTTCAAAACGCTTTACATTCTCGCCTAAAGCCTTTAGCAAACGCTTGGCGTGTTGTGGAGTCAGGATAATTCGTGACTTCACTTTGCTTTTGGGTGTTCCGGGCATGATGCTTACAAAATCTACAACAAACTCAGATACGGAATGGTTGATAATGGCGAGGTTGGAATAAATCCCTTCCGCCGTTTTTTCATCCAATTCAATATTAATCTGTCCTTGTTTTTGGTCGTCTTTAATGTCGCTCATAATATGTGCTTACAATCCTGAAAAATCAGTAATTATATTTTTAAAATTAGGCTCTTTAAAAAACTGACGGTTTTGATAATCAACTATGATTCATCAAGATCGTCAACTTATTTAAAAGATCCCCGCCTGCGCGGGGATAATTTGATTAGCCACTTCTGTAAAAAACAGAAGTGGCATCTCATTAATTAAAATTCAACTCTTCTTTAGCTTTCATCATTTGGTTGAATTCTTCTTTAGAACCAACGATGATGTTTTCGTAACGTCTTACACCTGTTCCCGCAGGAATTCTGTGTCCGACAATTACGTTTTCTTTCAAGCCTTCTAACTCGTCAACTTTAGCGCTTACTGCGGCTTCGTTAAGTACTTTAGTAGTCTCTTGGAACGATGCTGCTGAAATGAATGATTTGGTTTGTAATGACGCTCTTGTAATCCCTTGTAATATAGGAGTTGCTGTAGCCGGTTGTGCATCTCTTGCAACAGCCAACTGACCATCTTCTCTTCTAATCACAGAGTTTTCATCTCTTAACTGACGCATTGTAACAATTTGTCCTGGTTTAAGAGTCTTAGAATCTCCAGCATCTTCAATCACCTTCATTCCGAAAATTTTATCGTTTTCTTCAATGAAATCTGATTTATGAGCCAATTGATCTTCTAAGAAAATGGTATCACCAGAATCAATGATTCTAACTTTACGCATCATTTGTCTTACCACCACCTCAAAATGCTTGTCATTAATCTTTACACCTTGTAAACGATATACTTCTTGCACTTCATTTACCAAGTATTGCTGCACTGCTGAAGGTCCTTTAATATTCAAGATGTCGTCAGGTGTGATAGATCCATCAGATAAAGGCATACCAGCTTTAACATAATCGTTTTCTTGAACGAGAATCTGACTGGATAGTTTTACCAAATATTTCTTAACCTCACCTAATTTAGATTCGATAACAATCTCGCGGTTACCTCTCTTGATTTTACCGAAAGAAACAACACCATCAATCTCACTTACAACAGCTGGATTTGAAGGGTTACGTGCTTCGAACAACTCAGTTACACGTGGTAAACCTCCTGTAATATCACCAGACTTAGCTGATCTACGAGGAATTTTCACCAAAACCTTACCGACGTTAATTTTCTCGCCATCATTAATCATAATGTGAGAACCTACAGGTAAGTTGTAAGAGCGTATGGCATTACCTTTAGCATCTTGAATGTGCAATGTCGGAATCAATTTCTTGTTTCTAGACTCAGAGATTACTTTTTCTTGGAATCCTGTTTGCTCATCAATTTCAACTTGGTAAGTTACCCCTTGGTCAATATTTTCATAAGCTACCTTACCGGCAAACTCAGAAATAATAACTCCGTTATATGGATCCCATGAACAGATAACGTCACCTTTCTTCACTTTATCTCCTGGCTCGCAGTAGATGAATGATCCGTAAGGAATATTATTCGTACTTAGTGTAATTCCTGTTTTAGCATCCACCAATTTAAATTCAGAAGTACGAGAGATTACAACATCAACAGCTTCGCCGTTGCTATCCTTACCTTTTACTACTTTTAAATCTTCAATTTCAGCTATACCGTCAAATTTAACGGTCAATTTATTTTCTTCAGAAATGTTACCTGCAATACCTCCAACGTGGAATGTACGAAGTGTTAACTGTGTACCTGGCTCTCCAATAGATTGGGCAGCAACCACACCAACAGCTTCACCTCTTTGTACCATTTTACCGGTAGCAAGGTTACGTCCGTAACATTTAGAACAAATACCTTTAGTCGCTTCACAAGTTAATGCTGAACGTACTTCAACCGACTCTAAAGCCGAATTTTGGATACGTTTTGCAACTGAATCATGAATGTGTTCTCCTGCGCTAACGATCAATTCTTGAGTTAATGGATCGTAAACATCATTTAATGATGTTCTACCCACTACTCTATCTTCTAGAGTTTCAATGATTTCCTCATTTTTTTTCAATGCAGAAACTTCAATACCTCTTAATGTCCCACAATCTTCACTGTAGATAATCACATCTTGAGATACATCTACCAAACGACGTGTTAGGTAACCAGCATCTGCCGTTTTAAGTGCGGTATCGGCAAGACCTTTACGAGCACCGTGAGTAGAGATAAAGTATTCTAAGATTGAAAGACCTTCCTTAAAGTTAGAAAGAATCGGGTTTTCAATAATCTCTCCACCACCTGCGTTAGATTTTTTAGGCTTCGCCATCAATCCGCGCATCCCGGTTAACTGACGAATCTGTTCTTTAGATCCACGAGCTCCAGAGTCAAGCATCATATACACCGAGTTGAATCCTTGTTGATCTTCGCGGATACGTTTCATTGACAATTCAGTCAATTCAGCATTCGTAGAGGTCCAGATATCAATAACTTGGTTGTAACGCTCATTGTTAGTAATCAGACCCATGTTATAGTTGGCCATAATACCATCAACTTGTTTGTTGGCGCTATCAATCATGCTTTGTTTTTCCGGCGGAATAATAATATCTCCTAAACTGAATGACAATCCACCTTGGAAGGCAAATTTATAGCCCAAATCCTTGATTTCATCTAAAAACTCAGCTGTTTCAGGAACAGAAGTAGCTTTTAAAATGTTACCAATAATATCTCTCAATGATTTTTTAGTCAATACTTGATTGATGTATCCTGCTGCAGCTGGCACTTTTTCATTAAAGAGTACACGACCAACAGTAGTTGAAACAATCTGTTTTACTAATTCTCCTTCTTCGTTAAAGTCCTCAGTTCTTACTTTGATTGCCGCGTTTAAATCGACCATCTTCTCATTGTAAGCAATGTTTACTTCTTCCGCAGAATAGAATGTTAAGCCTTCACCTTTCACTTTAACTTCATCCGTAGACTTACGTTCCTTGGTCATATAGTAAAGACCAAGCACCATATCTTGAGAAGGTACAGTAACAGGAGAACCGTTAGCAGGGTTCAAGATGTTATGGGAAGCCAACATTAACAATTGTGCTTCTAAAATAGCCTCAGGTCCTAATGGTAAATGCACCGCCATTTGATCCCCATCAAAATCGGCATTAAACGCCGTACATACCAATGGGTGCAATTGGATTGCTTTACCTTCAATTAACTTGGGCTGGAACGCTTGAATACCTAGTCTGTGTAATGTTGGAGCACGGTTTAAAAGAACTGGATGCCCTTTTAAAACATTCTCTAAAATATCCCAAACTACAGGCTCTTTACGGTCTATAATTTTCTTTGCAGATTTTACTGTTTTTACAATACCACGCTCAATCAGTTTTCTGATGATAAACGGTTTGTAAAGTTCAGCTGCCATGTTTTTAGGCAATCCACATTCAAATAATTTTAATTCTGGTCCAACGACAATTACCGAACGTGCTGAATAATCGACACGTTTACCAAGTAAGTTTTGACGGAAACGTCCTTGTTTTCCTTTAAGGGAATCAGATAAAGATTTTAAAGGTCTGTTAGAATCTGTTTTAACTGCAGATGCTTTACGCGTATTGTCAAATAATGAATCTACTGATTCTTGCAACATACGTTTCTCATTACGTAAAATTACTTCTGGAGCTTTGATCTCAACCAAACGCTTCAAACGGTTGTTACGAATAATAACACGACGATATAAATCATTCAAATCTGAAGTCGCAAAACGACCACCATCCAATGGTACTAACGGACGTAATTCTGGTGGAATTACTGGTATAGCCTTCATGATCATCCACTCAGGTAAATTCTCGCGGTTAGCGTTAGAGTCACGGAATGCTTCAACAACCTGTAAACGTTTTAACGCTTCAGTTTTACGTTGTTTAGACGTTTCAGTGTTTGCTTTATGACGTAATTCAAAAGATAAATCATTCAAATCAATTCTCGATAGTAAATCAATCAAACATTCAGCACCCATTTTGGCGATGAATTTGTTTGGATCATTATCATCTAAATATTGATTGTCTTGTGGAAGGGATTCAAGAATTGTCAAGTAATCTTCTTCCGTTAAGAAATCTAATCTTTGTAATGGTTCTCCGTCGATATTTTTGGCATTACCTGGTTGAATTACGACGTAACGTTCGTAATAAATAATCATATCCAATTTCTTGGAAGGTAAGCCCAATACATATCCAATTTTGTTTGGTAATGAACGGAAATACCAGATATGCGCTACAGGCACTACCAAATTGATATGCCCTACTCTGTCTCTACGTACTTTCTTTTCAGTTACTTCAACACCACAACGGTCACAAACAATACCTTTGTAACGGATACGCTTATATTTACCACAAGCACATTCAAAATCCTTTACAGGACCAAAAATACGCTCACAGAACAAACCATCTCTTTCAGGTTTGTGTGTTCGATAATTAATAGTTTCCGGTTTAAGAACCTCACCACGAGATGCTGCTAAAACAGACTCTGGAGACGCTAAACCAATGGAGATTTTATTAAATCTCTGTACTGTATTCTTATCTTGTCTTCTTGCCATTTTTTATGGTACTAACAAATTAAAATTTAATTTTTATGATTGGGTAGAGACAGATGATGATCTGTTGAGACAGATGATTATCTGTCTCTACTACGGAATAATTTCGTTGAAATTATTCCTCCAATCTAATATCTAATCCTAATCCTTTCAATTCGTGCATAAGTACGTTGAAAGATTCAGGTAGTCCTGGTTCTGGCATTGGCTCTCCCTTAACGATTGCTTCGTAAGTTTTTGCTCTACCGATAACATCATCAGATTTTACTGTTAAGATCTCACGTAATGTTGCAGATGCGCCATAAGCCTCAAGTGCCCATACCTCCATCTCACCAAAACGCTGACCACCAAATTGAGCTTTACCACCCAATGGTTGTTGTGTAATTAATGAGTATGGCCCGATTGAACGTGAGTGCATCTTATCATCAACCATATGTCCTAATTTCAACATATAAATTACCCCAACAGTTGCAGGTTGATCAAAACGATCTCCCGTACCACCATCATATAAGTAAGTATGTCCGAAACGTGGAATTCCAGCTTCATCCGTCAATTCATTAATTTGATCTAAAGTAGCACCATCAAAGATTGGTGTTGCATACGTACGACCTAATTTTTGACCAGCCCATCCAAGAACAGTTTCATAGATTTGACCAATGTTCATACGAGAAGGTACACCAAGTGGATTCAATACGATATCTACCGGAGTTCCATCTTCTAAGAAAGGCATATCTTCCTGACGTACAATACGCGCTACGATACCTTTATTACCGTGACGACCTGCCATTTTATCACCAACTTTCAGTTTACGTTTTTTAGCAACATAAACTTTAGCTAATTTGATGATTCCTGCTGGCAACTCATCTCCTACAGAAATTGTAAACTTCTCACGACGCAACGACCCTTGAAGGTCATTTTCCTTAATCTTATAATTGTGGATCAAATCCGCAATTAAACCGTTAGTATGATCGTCAGTAGTCCAAACTCCTGAAGTTAAATGCGTATAATCATCTACAGAGTTTAACATCTTTAAGGTATATTTCTTACCTTTTGGAATAATTTCCTCTCCAAGATCATTAAAGATACCTTGTGCAGTCTTACCGTTCACGATAGCGAACAATTTATCAACCACTACAGCTTTTAAATCGTCAAACTTTCTGTAGTAAACGGATTCTAATGCATCAATATCCTCTTTGTCTTTAGCTCTCTTACGTTTGTCTTTTACAGCTCTTGAGAATAATTTTTTCTCAATAACCACACCGTGTAATGATGGAGAAGCTTTTAAAGACGCATCTTTTACATCACCAGCTTTATCACCGAAGATAGCTCTTAATAATTTTTCTTCTGGTGTTGGATCAGATTCACCTTTTGGTGTAATTTTCCCGATAAGGATATCACCTGGTTTAATCTCAGCACCAATACGAATCATACCGTTTTCATCTAAGTCTTTAGTAGCCTCTTCAGAAACGTTAGGAATATCATTAGTCAATTCTTCGTTACCTAATTTGGTATCTCTAACTTCTAATGAATACTCGTCAATATGAATCGATGTAAAAATATCATCGCGTACTACTTTTTCAGAAATCACGATCGCATCCTCAAAGTTGTACCCTTTCCATGGCATAAATGCCACTTTCATGTTACGACCTAAAGCAAGCTCACCATTTTGAGTAGCATAACCTTCACAAAGTACTTGTCCTTTTTTAACTTTATCACCTTTGGTTACAATAGGCTTTAAGTTAATAGACGTGCCTTGGTTGGTTTTTCTGAACTTCACTAATGGATAGGTTTTGGTATCACTATCAAAACTTACCATAGCTTGTTCTTCAGAACGCTCGTATTTTATTGTAATTTCGTTGGCATCAACATACTCAACAGTTCCATCACCTTCAGCATTGATCAATACTCTCGAATCTGAAGCTACTTGACGCTCTAATCCAGTTCCTACAATTGGCGCATCAACACGCAATAATGGTACTGCCTGACGCATCATGTTAGAACCCATCAAGGCTCTGTTGGCATCATCATGCTCCAAGAATGGAATTAACGATGCTGAAATAGAAGCGACTTGGTTAGGAGCAACGTCAGTATAATTAGCGTTTGCTGGATCAATTACTGGGAAATCTCCTTCTTGACGCGCAATAATCTTGTCTTCAGTAATCTTTCCATCCGTATCAATCTTGATATTAGCTTGTGCAATCAACATATCCTCTTCCTCTTCGGCACTCAAATAGGTTGGTTCATTTTTAATGTCCACCACACCGTCCGTAATTTTACGGTAAGGTGTTTCAATGAAGCCCATTCCATTCACTTTTGCATAAACAGAAAGTGAAGAAATCAGACCAATGTTTGGTCCCTCAGGAGTTTCAATTGGGCATAAACGGCCGTAGTGGGTGTAGTGAACGTCACGAACCTCAAATCCTGCACGCTCTCTAGATAAACCTCCAGGTCCTAATGCTGATAGACGACGTTTGTGCGTAATCTCCGCCAATGGATTGGTTTGATCCATAAATTGAGATAACTGATTCGTTCCAAAGAAAGAGTTGATTACAGAAGACAAGGTCTTCGCGTTAATCAAATCGATTGGTGTAAACACCTCATTGTCACGAACGTTCATACGCTCACGAATAGTACGTGCCATACGGGCTAAACCAACACCAAACTGTTGAGACAATTGCTCACCTACTGTACGTACACGACGGTTAGAAAGGTGGTCAATATCATCAATCTCAGCTTTAGAGTTGATCAACTCGATTAAATATTTTATAATTGTGATGATATCCAATTTGGTAAGCACCTGCTTATCCATACCGATATCCAATTGTAGTTTCTTGTTCATTCTATAACGACCTACTTCACCTAAAGAGTAACGTTGGTCAGAGAAGAATAATTTGTCAATAATACCACGTGCAGTCTCCTCATCAGGTGGCTCCGCGTTACGCAATTGACGGTAAATATGCTCAACAGCTTCTTTTTCAGAGTTTGTTGGATCTTTTTGTAGCGTATTATGGATGATAGAATAATCGCCTTGCTGTGCACTCTCCTTGTGTAAAAGAACAGTTTTTGCATCAGCCTCAAGAATCTCTTCAATATTGTCTTTATCTAAAACAGTATCACGATCAAGTACAATTTCGTTACGTTCAATAGAAACTACTTCACCGGTATCTTCATCAACAAAATCTTCGTGCCATGTGTTCAGCACACGTGCTGCCAATTTACGACCAATGATTTTCTTAAGTCCAGACTTAGAAACCTTAACCTCTTCAGCAAGGTCAAAAATCTCAAGAATATCTTTATCACGTTCAAAGCCAATAGCTCTAAACAAGGTAGTAACTGGTAATTTTTTCTTACGATCGATATACGCGTACATCACTTGATTGATATCTGTAGCGAATTCAATCCATGATCCTTTAAAAGGAATAACTCTGGCAGAGTATAATTTAGTTCCATTCGCATGGAAAGATTGACTGAAGAAAACTCCTGGAGATCTGTGCAATTGTGAAACGACAACACGCTCAGCACCATTAATACAGAAGGTTCCACTTGGGGTCATGTAAGGAATGGTACCTAAATACACATCTTGAACAATCGTCTCGAAGTCCTCATGTTCAGGATCTGTACAGTACAATTTCAAACGCGCTTTTAATGGCACACTGTACGTTAATCCTCTTTCAATACATTCTTCAATAGAATATCTTGGTGGATCAATGAAATAATCCAAAAATTCCAAGACAAATTGATTGCGAGTGTCGGTAATTGGGAAGTTTTCCATGAAGGTGTTGTAGAGACCTTCATTCCCTCTTTGTTCAGATTTAGTCTCTAATTGGAAAAAATCCTGGAAGGATTTTATTTGGATATCCAAAAAATCAGGATAGTCCGTTCTATTTACAATAGAAGAGAAATTTAATCTTTCAGCTTTTTGTGCTAACATCGATGAACGAGATTTTGATTAAAAAAAATAGTAGTTTTTTTATGTACTTTTAATATACACAAAAGGGTTTAGGTCATTCCGTCCCGATTGCTATCGGGATTGGGAAGACCTAAACCATAAATTGTAGTTTGGGCTAAGCTTATTTAAGCTCAACTTCTGCTCCAGCTTCTTCTAATTGAGCTTTTAAAGCTTCTGCTTCATCTTTAGAAACACCTTCTTTAACGTTACTTGGTGCGCTATCAACTAATTCTTTAGCTTCTTTCAAGCCTAAACCAGTTAATTCTTTTACCAATTTAACAACTGCTAATTTTGAAGAACCTGCTGCCTTAAGAACAACGTCAAATTCTGACTGCTCTTCAGCGGCTTCAGCACCAGCACCACCACCTGCAGCAACTGCAACTGCAGCAGCAGCTGGTTCGATACCGTACTCATCTTTTAATATTGTAGCTAATTCGTTAACTTCTTTTACTGTTAAGTTAACTAATTTTTCTGCGAAATCTTTTAAATCTGCCATTTTCTATCGTTTTAATAATTTTAATAAAATATAATTTGTTTAAGTGCGTACTTGTTTAATTATCCTTCTCTTTCGGATAATGTTTTGACGATGCCTGCTATTTTGCCACCACTTGACTTAAGTGCAGAGATAACGTTTTTAGCTGGAGATTGTAATAATCCTACGATGTCTCCAATTAACTCTTCTCTAGACTTGATGTCAACCAATGCATCTAATTGGTCATCTCCAATATAGATTGCTTCTTCTATAAAAGCACCTTTAAGCAAAGGCCTATCAGACTTTTTACGGAACTCTTTTATAACTTTAGCTGGAGCATTACCAGTTTCAGAATACATTACAGAAGTATTTCCTACTAAAGTTGTTGGCAGGTTGCCAAAATCTTTATCAGATGCTTCCATAGCTTTTGCAAGCAATGTATTTTTTACAACGGCCATTTTAATGTTTGCTTTAAAGCAAGCACGTCGTAAATTTGAAGTGGATCCAGCGCTTAATCCAGAGATATCTGTTAAATAGATATGTGTATTATCCGCTAATTGAGCAGTCAACTCTTCAATAACTTGTGATTTTTCTTCTCTTGTCATAATATTAAAGTTTAACTACTAACCTATTTTAGTATCAATTGATATACTTGGACTCATGGTACTTGACATAAAGATGCTTTTTACATACACACCTTTAGCCGCAACAGGTTTCATTTTAATTAAGGTTGTCAACAGTTCGTTAGCGTTATCCATTAACTTGTCAGCAGTAAATGATGCTTTCCCGATTGGAGCGTGAACGATACCTGTTTTATCAACTCTAAAGTCAATCTTACCAGCTTTTACTTCTGCAACTGCTTTAGCCACATCCATAGTTACTGTTCCTGTTTTAGGGTTTGGCATTAAACCTCTTGGGCCTAATACACGACCTAAAGGACCTAATTTACCCATGATTGCAGGCATGGTAACGATAACGTCAACATCTGTCCAACCATTTTTGATTTTCTCAAGGTATTCATCCAATCCTACATAATCAGCACCTGCATCTTTAGCTTCCTGCTCTTTATCAGGGGTTACCAATGCAAGAACTTTCATGTCCTTTCCTGTTCCGTGAGGTAAAGATACTACACCTCTTACCATTTGGTTTGCTTTACGAGGATCTACTCCAAGTCTTACAGCGATATCCACTGAAGCATCAAATTTTGTGTAAGTGATTTCTTTTAATAAAGTTGTAGCCTCCTCAAGAGTATAAAGTTTGTTTTTGTCAACTTTAGCTCTTGCCTCTTTTTGCTTTTTTGTTATTCTAGCCATTTCAGAAATTTTTAATTAGGTTTTTTACCTGTTACGGTGATACCCATTGATCTTGCTGTACCTGCAACCATATCCATAGCTTTCTCTGAAGTAAATGCATTTAAATCTTGCATTTTGTCTTCAGCAATTGCTTTAATTTGATCCCAGGTTACTTTTGCTACCTTCTTTCTGTTCGGTTCTCCAGATCCTTTTTTTACTTTGGCCGCTTCCAATAATTGTACCGCAGCTGGTGGAGTTTTAATAACGAAATCAAACGATTTATCCTTGAAAACAGAAATTACAACAGGTAATACTTTACCTGGCTTATCCTGAGTTCTAGCATTAAATTGCTTACAGAATTCCATGATATTAACTCCAGCAGCTCCTAAAGCGGGTCCTACCGGCGGCGATGGATTCGCTGCGCCTCCCCGAACTTGTAGCTTAACTACTTTACTTAATTCTTTTGCCATTTTTAAAATTTTAGTTGCACATCTCTCCATTGGAAGCCGAGAGGCATACGATCTATATGTAACAATTATTAAACTTTTTCAACTTGCATATAACTCAACTCCAACGGCGTCTTTCTACCAAAGATCTTCACCATTACTTCAAGCTTACGCTTTTCTTCGTTAATCTTCTCAATCGTACCATCAAAACCGTTGAATGGACCATCGATCACTTTAACTGTTTCACCTATTGTAAATGGAATGGCAACATTGGCATTCGCATCTACCGTAAGCTCATCAACCTTACCTAACATTCTGTTTACTTCAGATTGTCTTAACGGCACAGGCTCACCTCCTTTTGTTTCACCTAAAAATCCAATAACGTTAGTTATGGATTTGATAATGTGAGGAATCTCGCCACTTAAATTGGCTTGAATCATGATATAACCAGGAAAGTAAACTTTTTCTTTATTGATTTTTTTTCCGTTACGGATTTGTATTACTTTTTCAGTAGGCACCAAAACTTGGTCAACGAAATCTTCAAGACCCAAACGGGTAATTTCGTTTTCAATATAAGCTTTGATCTTGTTTTCTTGACCACTAACGGCCCTTACAACATACCACTTTTTATTTCCACTAGTTTCAGACATTCTTTATTTGTATTTTACTTAATCCAGTCGAAATAAGCTTCGATAACTCCACTAAACACTGTATCAACTCCCCAAATTGCCAAAGCAAATATAATTGAGAAAACAGCTACTACTATGGTTAAACGCTGTGCTTCTGCCCATGTTGGCCATGTCACGTTGTTTTTTAATTCACCAAAAGATTCTGAAATATAATTTGCAAATCCTGCCATTATGGTTGTGTTTATTTTAAAGCAAACGCTTCTAATTCTTTATTATCTTCATTTAAATTATTGGACTAATAATTTAAATTGTTCTGCACGGGTTGAGAGACTCGAACTCACGACACCTGGTTTTGGAGACCAGTGCTCTACCAACTGAGCTAAACCCGTAAACATAATCAAGGCACCCTGAAAATTCAAGACGCCTTAATTAATATTTTGACCATTATAATTAGTCTAGAATTTCAGTTACCTGACCTGCACCTACAGTTCTACCACCTTCACGGATAGCGAAACGTAAACCAACAGTCATTGCAATTGATTGAATCAATTCTACTGTAATAGTTAAGTTGTCTCCTGGCATTACCATTTCAACACCTTCTGGAAGCATAATGTTTCCTGTCACGTCAGTAGTACGTACGTAGAACTGTGGACGGTAGTTGTTATGGAATGGTGTGTGACGACCACCTTCTTCTTTTTTCAAGATATAAACCTCAGCTTTAAACTTAGCGTGTGGCTTAACAGAACCTGGCTTAACGATAACCATACCTCTTGTAATTTGAGATTTTTCAATACCTCTTAACAAGATACCTGCGTTATCTCCAGCTTCACCTCTATCAAGGATTTGACGGAACATTTCAATACCAGTAATAGTAGAAGTCAATTTCTCAGCTCCCATACCGATGATTTCAACTGGATCTCCAGTTTTAGCAATACCAGTTTCGATACGACCTGTAGCAACAGTTCCACGACCAGTAATAGAGAATACATCTTCAATAGGCATTAAGAAAGGCTTGTCCATATCACGAACTGGCTCTTCAATCCAAACGTCAACTTCTTCCATTAATTTAAGAAGAGCATCTACCCATTTTTGTTCACCGTTAAGTGCACCTAAAGCAGAACCTTGAACAACAGGACCATTATCACCATCATAATCATAGAATGATAATAAATCTCTGATTTCCATTTCAACTAGTTCTAATAACTCTTCATCATCAACTAAGTCAACTTTATTCATAAACACAACAATTCTAGGAATACCTACTTGGCGACCTAAAAGGATGTGCTCACGTGTTTGTGGCATAGGACCATCTGTTGCAGCAACAACCAGAATAGCACCATCCATTTGAGCAGCACCAGTAACCATGTTCTTTACGTAATCCGCGTGACCTGGACAGTCAACGTGAGCGTAATGACGATTTGCTGTTGCATATTCTACGTGAGATGTATTAATTGTAATACCTCTTTCTTTTTCTTCTGGAGCGTTATCAATTTGATCAAATGATCTTGCTTCTGAAAAACCTGCATCAGCTAATACTTTAGTAATAGCTGCAGTCGTAGTTGTTTTACCGTGATCCACGTGTCCAATAGTACCTATGTTAAGGTGTGGTTTTGAACGATCGAAAGTTGCCTTTGCCATGTTTAATTTATTTTAATCTTAATTTATATTAGTGTTCAAAAATTTAATTTTGCTTATTTTAAAAAAGAGCCAATGACGAGAATTGAACTCGTGACCTCTTCCTTACCAAGGAAACGCTCTACCCCTGAGCTACACCGGCGGTTCATTTACGCTAGCCGATTTTAAGATCTACGATTCGTAAATCACAGTACGGAGCTCGTAAATTAATCTAGAGCAGGACACCACGCCAAGTTGTTGCGATGATATCCTCTTTAAGAGCGGATCGACGTTATACGTGATCACATTTCACTTTAGAGCGGGAGACCGGGTTCGAACCGGCGACATTCAGCTTGGAAGGCTGACGCTCTACCAACTGAGCTACTCCCGCAATTTTTAGAAATTCCGTTTTAGAAATTTCAAACTTCATTACCAATGAACGTAATCATGTTAATTTATGAACTAACGCGCTAGGCTCATTAATCCTGTCCGAATCACTCCGAACGAGTACTTTCAAATTAAGTTTTGCAAAAGTAAGCATTTTTATGATACCAATTTTGAAAAACTTTGTGGGGAGAGCAGGATTCGAACCTGCGAAGACGTAGTCAGCAGATTTACAGTCTGCCCTCGTTGGCCGCTTGAGTATCTCCCCAATTATTCAATCTGTGTTAATGAACTCTTAACTAGTTGCCCAGTTCTTTTATCGAAGAGAAAAAATCTCAAAAACTCTAGGAGTTTTTTGAGCCGATAGAGGGACTCGAACCCACGACCTGCTGATTACAAATCAGCTGCTCTAGCCAGCTGAGCTACATCGGCTTTTTATGATCTTTCTCTTCAATAAAAAAGCCCGCTATTTCTAACGGACTGCAAATGTATAGAAATATTTAAGTTTTCAAAACATTTTTTTTATTTTTTTTTAAATTATTTTCAAATATGTGTTCTTAACTTCTCTTTTCTACGTTTTAGCTGCCTTTCGAGTGACGAAACAGCCATGTCTACACCTTCTTCAAATGTTTTACATTGCTTCTTTACCACAAAGCTATCTCCTGGAACATTTACCCTGGCCTCAAAAATTTTATTCTCCTTATCGCTGGTATTTTCAACTTTTAGATAGACATCGGATTGGATGACCTTATCATAGAACAAATCTAACTTATCCATTCTTTTCTGAATGAAGTCGATCAACTTCTTGTCTGCACTAAAGTTAACTGATTGAATGTTTACTTTCATCTGTTGTGGTTTTAATAAATTAGCAGCATAAAATTAATATACGTTACGTCTTATAATTATATGCTTTCATTTGGGTTAGACACTAGTTATTATTTTTACTTCTCGGATGTGCACCATCATACACCTTTTTTAATTCTGCGATACTATTATGGGTATAAACCTGTGTGGCCGCTAAACTTGAATGTCCAAGCAACTCCTTTACAGCATTTAAATCAGCACCCTCATTAAGCAAGTGGGTTGCAAAGGAGTGCCTCAATATGTGCGGACTCTTTTTTACTTTTAAAGATGCTTTACTAAAATACTCATTTATAATTCTGTAAACAAGAGTTTCATATACTTTTAACCCTTTCTTGGTTAAAAACAAATATTCAGAATCCTGAATATTGTCTAGGGTGCTTCGCAAATCCATATACTGCTTGGCCGTCGCTACTACTGTTTCAATTAATGGGATAAAACGTTCTTTATTTCGTTTTCCCAGTACTTTTAAAGTCGAATTGGGGAGATCAATATCTTTTATCTTAATGTCAATCAGCTCTATGCGACGAATCCCTGTAGCGTAAAACAATTCCACAATCAATCGATTTCTTAGGCCTTCAAAATCAGTCTCCGTTTCCAAAATCTTCATGACATCCCCCATCTCTTTTTGCGAAAATGGAATTTGAACTTTTTTGGTCGTTTTTAAAGCTCTGTGTTTGGATAGCGGATTTGCTTCAATGGTTCCGATTTTTATCAAAAATTTGAAATAGGAATTTAAAGCGGAAATTTTACGATTAATCGTCCGGTTGGATATCTGAGTTTCTACCAACGCTACGATCCATGTTCTTATTTGGGAATAATGGATATCTTCAATAGTTTTATGGCCTGATTCCTCGGTCATAAATTCTGAAAACGCTTCAAGATCTGTAAGGTACGCCTTGACCGTCAGTTCAGAATAGTTCTTCTCGTGACGTAGATATTCTGAAAAATGGGTGAATTCTGAATGTGGTGCAGACATGTAACAATCAATTGAAATGTTCAAATTTTAAATATAGGGCAAAAAAAAATTCCTGCTCATGCAGGAATCCTTTTTTATAACAATCAATAAACGCTTACACGTTTTCTTGATCTCTTAATCGTTGAACGTATTGTGCTTTTTGTATCAAAGCTCTGTGCTCTACGGAAGGTTTGTTAAACTGTTTACGAGTCTGTAATTGACGTTTCGTCCCCGTTTTATCAAACTTACGTTTGTAACGCTTTAACGCTCTATCTATTTGTTCTCCTTCTTTAATTGGTATTATTAACATAGTGTCTTAACCTCCTCTCTTTTAGAATTTTCAGGCTGCAAATATAAAAAGTAAATTATAATCTGCAATTAAAAATTCAAAAATTGTTAAGAGCTCACCACGAAGTCACTATTTATTTTAAATTGAAATCATATGCAAGAAAACACTATAGGCGGTTTTTCCGTACTTGAGACCTACTAATGTTTCTAAATTTTAATTGTTGAAAAATTAAGGTAGGCAACGCAAATAGCGTGAATAGCCATCAATTGTTAAAGATGAATTCATGGTCGAAAGTGATAATAGTGATCGCAGCAATTAAAAACAACATGGTGTTAACTCTAAGCACACGTAAAAAGGTCGTATTGAATTCACTTTTATACACACTATTTTAAGTCATAGCATCCATCTAAAACTGGAATAATTTCTCAAATTACCACAGAAAAACAATGGATTAACCAAGGCTCACATCATCAGTCTTTATACAAAGTCGAGCGCTTCGTAAGGTCTTGGATTAGTTTTTCATCCTCCTCACTTTCCAAGAGCGTATTATAATTTCTCCAAAACTCCTTATTATAAGGTTTTATTGCAAAAATGTCCGGATCCCAAGGGCGTTGGAGTGCTTCATTTATTCGGTCAGGATCCAAAATAATTTCAGTAAACAGTACTTCTTGAACGGTATAATAAAAACGTTCATCCGTATTTGGTTCTTCCTCCACAACTTGGCCAGGCTTGGTGGGCTTGTAACCCACATTTACTAATTTAGGAGTTTCGTAATAGATATAATTAGGGTACATTTTTCCCTGATACTCCCTAAACGTCATTGTAATTTTATGGTTGATTTGAGTATCAAATAGGGTTTTACTCCTACTCTTTTGCGCCTTTGATGCCGCTACCAGTTCATATTCCAGTTTCTTTATTGCATAATTATCGTAATAAATATAGAGCCAACCTTTGGCGTGATACCCATCATTATAGATGCCTTTCGTTTCAAGATTTACATACCGATGGCTTTCAGAAATTTCAATTTTGTAAAGTTTCCGGTCATTGTCCACCAAAATGGTATCCAATCGGAATTGGTGGGTATCCAACACATCATCGCCAAATAAGGCGCGTGTCGCGTTGGCATTTCTAAACACATTTAGCTTGCTTTCAAACAAGTTTTTAAGTCCGTTAATTCGTGTATCGTTCCATTTTATGGCTTTTACCAAACTCGATGTTTTAATGGTATCCCGCCTTAAATTCCGTGCCTGCAAATTTCCTCTATTGGCGTTTTCTTTCAGATATGCCGTATAGGTTAGCAAACTATCTACGTCACGCAAATCGTAACTTTTCCGCACTTGATCTACGTTTATTTTTAGGTTTTCTTTGGATGGTGAGACATAAGCCGAATCATACACTGTAATAGCACTCTCTATAAGCCATTTAAACTCTCTACGGTTGCGTTCCTTATGACGTAAAAATCCTTTTTGCAAATAGGGTTGTTCTGGCATATTTACTGAAAGCTTTTCTATTGCTTTAAGAACAATATCGTTGCCAGTTTTAGGACGGGTTTCTGCCACCAAGACTATCTCATCTAAGGACGCCACATCTTCTTCAAGATAAATTTCCTGGGTATTGTCAAAGTCACTAACTGTGGTTTTAAAGCTTTTATAGCCGATGGAGGAAATCACTAAGGTATCCTTTGCAAATTGCGGCGGTACTTGCAGCACAAACTTTCCATCCGCATTACTGACTGTTCCAATGGTGGTGTTTTGCACATAGATGCTGGCACTTTCAATGGGCATCAAGGTGCCAAAATCAGAAATTTTATTCTTCAGTTCCTTTTGCGCAAGCGCAGAAAAACATAAAAAGCAAAGGGCTAAGGTGAGTAGGTGTTTCATATTGTAGACGGTAGATTAGTAATGACTTGGGTTTAAAAGTATTAAAAAAACCTCATTGAGTGGACTTAGATTCACTGAATGAGGTTTTAAAAGGTTGCGATCCGAAATTTTAGCCTCGCTAGGTTGCAGGTTTATAATCCTTCTTGTCAATCACCATTTTGGCGATAATTCCGTGAGGAATGTTCGCCAAATGCTGATTTAAAACTTTAGGTTGCAGGTTTATAATCCTTCTTGTCAATCACCATTTTGGCGATAATTTCTCTCAAAATTTCAGAAGTGCCGCCACCGATTGGGCCCAGTCTACTATCACGAAGCATTCTTGCCAATGGATAATCTTCCATATAGCCATAACCGCCTAAAAATTGCAGACATCCATAAATAACTTCGTCAGCCATTGTGGTGGCATGCAATTTAGACATGGTCGCCTCTTTCACTACGTATTCGCCCTTATTCAAACGGTGGGCTACCGAATAATTAAATTCCTTAGAGATTTCCATCTCTGTATAGTAATCGGCAATTTTATGGCGCAAAGCTTGAAATTTATCGATGGTTCTGCCAAACGCAGTACGTTCAGACATATACTGCACCGCATATTCCAATGCAAACTCAGCTCTAGCGTGGGCGTTAATCCCCATAATCAAACGTTCCAATGCAAAGTGTTGCATGATGTAAGGAAAGCCTTTGCCTTCTTCTCCCATTAATTGATCTGCTGGAATGGTCACATTATCAAATGCAATCTCTCCAGTATCTGATGCTCTCCATCCCAACTTATCCAATTTAGTAGAAGAAATACCCGGAGTATCTCTGTCCATCACAAAAATGCTCATCCCGTTGTGTCCTGCATCCGGATCTGTTTTGGCAGCAACTACCAAATAGTCACTGTAGATACCGTTGGTGATAAAAGTTTTAGAACCATTGATCACATAGGTGTCGCCCTGTTTTATAGCTGTGGTGCGCATACCTGCAACATCACTTCCACCAAAAGGCTCCGTGATGCATAAACACCCTATTTTATCGCCGGTAATGCTTGGCGCCAAATATTTTTCTTTAATCTCATGACTGCCTTCTTTATTAAGGTGTGTCATGGCCAAATAAGCATGAGCCCACATGGCTGCAGCAAAACCTCCCGAATTTATCTTTTGTAATTCCTCAAGAAAAATAACCGTGTAGAATAAATCGAGATCCATTCCGCCATAAGCTTCAGGATAATTGATTCCGAAGAAGCCCATATCCCCAAACTTTTTCCAAATAAACCGTTCAATAGTTCCTGTCTTCTCCCACTTATCAATATGCGGAACGACCTCTTTCTTTAAGAAATCTTGTAAACTTTTTCTAAAAAGTTGATGTTCTTCTGTGAAGTACATGCTGTTCATACGTTATCTTTTTCATTTAATTAAGTTTCAAATATAACGTAATTATCTCAAATTTTTGAACTGGAAATTTTTTAACTAACAACAGTTCGTCAAAAGATTTGAAGCCTTCTCTCAGGGTGCGTTGTTCAATTATATAATGTGCAATCTCATAATCGATATGCTGTATGGTGACTAATTGTTCTTTGCTTGCGGTATTCAGATCGATCTTTTCCACAATTCTAGGCGTCTTTACTGCAAAATCATTCAATAGACGCGAAATCACTTCTGGCGTTAATCCATAAATATCCTGAAGTTGGACTTCTGAAATAAAGCCGCCCTTAAATTTGTTCCGATACTTAATCATATTGTCGGATATTTTTTCGCCAATCCCGTTTACTTTTTGTAAATCGAGTGCAGTAGCGGTATTTAAATCTTGTTTTTGGGCGTAGGTTTTTGAAGGATAACTTTTCTGATCTTGATGTTTGGAATACTCCACCCAGTTGGATTTAGGTTTGGGATTTGTAACCCAATCTGGAAATTTAAACAGCGGCGCCAAAATAGCCAATAAAGAATCAGAGACCTTGGTAACGTCCTGAAACTGTTGTGCAGAATTTATCCATTGATCTTCGGCTCTAAATGCTAACAACCGGTCAATTTCCTCGGGTGTCATCCCAAGCGTATAACCCTTATAATCAATAATGTAATTGGGATTAAATGGATACACTTTAGGAGTACTTTCCTCTATGGCAATTTGTTTGATTGAGTCGGCCTGTTGTCTAAAATATTCTAATTCCCCATGATTAGTGTCGCTAACTTTTGGCGAAAAGTCCACAAAAAAATAAACCGCTTGCGCGCCAACGATGAGTATGGCCAATAAAAAAATCCCATTTCGTTGACTGTTAGAAAACTTGAAATGGGATTTGATTGCCATGATGACTTTTTTATTTATTAGGCTCCTGCTTTTTATAGAGCAAATTGGCCTTGAGTTTTATGATATACGCATCTAAATCAAACTTGACCTCTTTAGACATTATGTATAGCCCAATGATATTAGGGAATGACATGGCCAAGATCATCATATCAGAGAAGTCTAACACAGCGCCTAAACTTACAGATGCACCAATAACGACAAACACTAAGAATAGCATTTTGTAAATGAATTCAATTTTTTTGCTTTTCCCAAATAGGTATGTCCAAGCTCTCATTCCGTAGTAGGACCATGAAATCATAGTTGAAAAGGCAAATAAAAATACCGCTACCGCCAACACATATGGGAACCAAGAAATTTGACTTCCAAAAGCATCAGATGTTAATTGCGCTCCTGCCAAGCCTTCAACTTCATGCATTCCGGTAAAGATTAAAACAAGGGCTGTTAAGGTACACACTACAACCGTATCAATGAAGGGCTCTAATAATGCCACAAAGCCTTCAGATGGTGGGTGATTGGTTTTTGCCGTACTATGTGCAATAGCGGCAGACCCAACACCGGCCTCATTAGAGAACGCGGCCCGCTGGAAACCAACAACCAGTACCCCAATGACACCACCTTTTAAAGCGGAGGCACTAAATGCACCATCGTAAATAGCAGCAAAAGCTGGTCCAACGTTTTGAATGTTCATAATGATCACGGCCAAGGCTGCAACTATATATATGGAAGCCATAATTGGCACAACTTTTCCCGTTACTTTTGCAATACTACTAATACCTCCAATAATAACCACACCAACTAAAACCGCTGTAACAATCCCAAACCAGAAGCCGTTACCCGCTAATACTGGGAATTGTCCAGCCATTTGTTCAAATGACTGATTGGCCTGAAACATGTTACCACCTCCAAATGACGCACCAACTGCCAATACGGCGAATAATCCGGCCAATACTTTTCCTAAGCCTTTCATTTGACGTTTTTCGAGTCCGTAACGCAAATAATTCATTGGCCCACCAAACACGCGTCCGTCAGGTAAGATATCTCTATATTTTACGCCTAAAGTACATTCTACAAATTTTGTCGACATCCCTAAAAGTCCACAGACAATCATCCAGAATGTTGCGCCTGCTCCACCAACCGAAACAGCTACCGCAACGCCGGCAATATTCCCCAAACCAACAGTTCCAGAAACAGCCGTTGCTAAGGCTTGAAAATGGGTAACTTGTCCTGGCGCGCTCGGATCGTCATATTTTCCACGTGCTAAATCTATAGCGTGTTTAAATCCTCTAAAGTTTATAAAGCCCATTCTGACGGTAAAGAACACAGCTCCTACGACCAACCAAATCACAATAAATGGAATTGGCTTGGTTAATGGATCTCCATTAGGATGTGTCAGCACTACTGGCTCATCATATATAACTTGAGCGAAATTATGGGCGCCTTGCTCAATGACGTGTTTACTATTGTCAGAGTTGTAAATCACCTTTCCTTCCGCAGTTAGATGTTTTAATGTTCCTTGAGCGGAAGAGTTCACTGTAATCTCCTTGCCCTCCTTATCAGTGATAATTGCTATGGGTACATCTCTCGATACTTTAGCGCCTTCAGGCTTGAGCCACTGCTTAAGCGTATATTTATTTTCAACTTCATTGGTCCAATCTGGCACTCCAATTTGCTTTTGATCTGCATAAACAACTGGGTCATACACCCCTATTGCCGCAAAAGGATCCCAAAATAAAATAGCCCCTAAAGCAGCCACTGCAGGGGTCATCGTTCCGTTAAATACTTCTGTGATTGCACCCGTCTTAACGGTATAAACCGCGGTTTTTGTATCGCCATTGGCATCAGTCACCACTACGGTATAGGGCACACCTTCAGTTAAACCCATTGCTTTATTGGAGCTTAAAGGCGTGTTTTGGTCACTCCATCGGTAAGTATAAGGCGCAACCCCTCCTGATGCTGTAACGACAATAACACCATCATTGATAGCTTCTGATGGGTTTACTATATCTCCCTTAATATCTAGATCTTGAGCAAAAAACAAAACAGGAAAGAGCGTGATAAATAGGGTGAGAAGATACTTCTTCATAAGAGAATTTTGTATTAGTTAGTTATAATATTTGGTTAAAAACACCACAAGATGCTAAAAAAAAATGATTTTATAAAAATTTGGTTGTTAAAATGAAAAATATGATAAACATCGGGAGGCTTAAGAATGGTGATGGGTTTTATCATAATTAAAGTTTGAGGTTATCGAGATAAAACCTCCATAAGAAATGCTTAAGC
>Ga0208032_1000383_pt1 | contig 26850 bp, 15 predicted proteins | sample MalvirAntarct_66_FD_184254 | JGI IMG/M metagenome (GOLD analysis project Ga0208032, IMG submission 184254) | Marine viral communities from the Global Malaspina Expedition - Malaspina viral metaG Antarct_66 (SPAdes) (version 2) | ecosystem: Environmental > Aquatic > Marine > Oceanic | place: West... | reverse complement strand
CGTTGTTGAACCCGTTGTTGAACCCGTTGTTGAACCCGTTGTTGAACCCGTTGTTGAACCCGTTGTTGAACCCGTTGTTGAACCCGTTGTTGAACCCGAGGTAAATGATTCTCAATTATTCAGTCAATCTGAAGACCCTCGTGCGCTTCTGCGTTGTCCGCCGCAAGAATTGATAGGTGAGTGGACACCAGAAAAATGGGACTATTGGCTACAAACTGCTCGTGAAGCCGCTAGTTTGGCTCAAGATGAATTGGCGCTTGCCCGTCAAGGTATGATGACAGGCAGCTGTAATGCCGAAGCCATCTTTGTCACAGCAGTCGATAGTAAGCATTTGCAGGCAACCTTTGAGCAGCTAGCGACAAAGATGCAGGTACAATTCCCTGATGCCGCCATCAGTTTACGAATTGATAGCAGTATCGCGCAAGCCGATGATAAAACCCCAGAGCGTCGTCAACAAAAACGTCTCTTTGAGGCTAAAACAGTGGCAGAATCAAGATTGTTTAATACGCCAGTGATGCAATATTTAACCGAGCGTGGCGAAGGCAAAATGGGCAAGGTTCAGTTATATTAAACAGTCATACATTTATTAATTGATAGTTTATAAAAATTAGCACTTCATTAAAAATATTGCATCTATTAAAAAATCAAGGTGATATTTATCTATCACCTTGATTTTTTTACCTTTATTGATTAAGGGACGCTCACATCTTACTCTGAGTTTAATATTAAAAAACTGTGAGATTTATCATTATCCGCTATAATGGTTAAGTTATATTAACAACTAAAAAGCAGCTTGGATGAGAATATGTTAGATAATTTACGTGGTATGGCTGTGTTTGCTAGTGTGGTCGGACACGGCTCCTTTAGTGGTTCAGCCCGTGAGCTTGGTATCACCACCAGCGCCGTCAGTCAGCAAATACGTTCTTTAGAGAACGAGCTTGGTGTGGTGTTATTACATCGCTCAACCCGTAAGCTCAGCTTAACAGAAGCGGGTGCTAGCTTTTATGAAGCGGCAAAAGATGTGGTAAGTGCGGCAGAGCAAGGTCGAATTAAAGTCAATCAATTACGTGATGAATTGGCAGGTAGTTTGCGTATTGCAACGACCCCAGAGCTTGGTGTCAATCATATTTTGCCAGCACTATCGACTTGGATGTCAGCGCACGATGATCTTAGTATCACCTATTTTGCAGATAATAATTATATTGATATGATTGATGAGCGAATCGATATTGCGATACGTATGAGCTCCAATATCAACGACTCAACTGTGAGCAATCATCCGTTATCTGATGTGCGTCAAATGTTGGTCGCTTCACCACAATATTTACGTCAGCATAAGAAAATCGAAACGCCGAAAGATTTGGCAGATCATCATCTTATCTGTATTGATATCATGAAGGATACAAATAATGTTGAGCTTACTCAGACTGAGACTGGTAAAAAAACACGTATCAAAATGACGTCGCGTATCCATACCAATAACGTCTTTATGGCCATGACCATCGCCAAAGAAGGTCATGGTATTCTTAGAATGATGGAAATGGATGTCAAAAAAGAGCTAGAATCGGGCAACTTGGTCGAAGTTTTGACCGGCTACCAGATGCCAAGTTTTGTACTATATGCTGTAACCTTAAACCGTGAGCAACAACCTGCAAAAATTACGCGTTGCTTAGAGGTATTAAAAAAATACTTTCATGCAAACTAAGCTTTAGTTTATTTAAATGCTAATAAAGCTGATTGATTAATAATAAAAAAAGCCTATAGATAATTTGTCTATAGGCTTTTTTGTGTTTTGGTTAAACAGACGTTTAAAACGAAGGTTTTAGTAAATTAACCAAGCGTTCAACTACTTGTGAGCTTTCATCACGGCTCATATTAAGTGGTGCTAGCAAACGAATTACATGACCGCCTGTAACATTGATGATAAGTTTCTGCTCATCACGAGCACGATCGACAAGCTTGCTATAGTCCATGTCTTCAGGCAGGGCAATGCCAATCATCATCCCAGCGCCGCGACTGCTGACGCCATATTGTCCAAATGCATCAACCATGCTATCACGAATAAACTGTCCCTCGTTGACGGCGTTTTGCATGATATCACTGTTCGCCAATATGTCATATACGCTATGTACCACACGACTGGCTAACGGTGTGCCGCCATAGGTTGAGCCATGACTACCAGCTCCAAATAAGCCATTAGCGCGACCACGTACCATACAGGCACCGACAGGGAAGCCATTACCTAAGCCTTTAGCCGTCGTTAATACATCAGGGCGTGCGCTGCTATGCTGATAAGCAAAATACTTACCTGTTCGTCCATTGCCGGTCTGTACTTCATCGAGCATAAATAGCCAATTATGTGTATCGCATACGGCTTGTATCTGCTCAAGATAAGTAAAGCCGTTAGCTGCCGTATTAAGACCACCTTCACCTTGAATAGGCTCTACGAATACCGCACAAATATCCTCATAGTCATGAGCTGCTTGTTCAATGGCGGCAATATCCCCAAATGGCACACGGATAAAATCATTATCTAAAGTGTAAAAGCCTTCGCGCGCTTTGGGGTTGGCAGTTGCTGATAATGATAATAAGGTACGACCATGGAAAGATTGCTCCATCACAATGACTTTTGGACGCTTAAAACCCTGTTGATGTGCGTATAGACGCGCCAATTTTAGTGCTGCTTCATTTGCTTCAGCACCACTGTTGGCAAAAAATACACTGTCCATTTGCGCGGCATTACATAATGCTTCACCAGCACGCTCTTGCCAGTCTATACCAAATAAATTACTGGTATGAACCAATGTTGCTGCCTGCTGTTGAATAGCTTCGGTTACTTGTGGATGGCAATGTCCTAAACCACACACCGCGATACCAGTCAATGCGTCTAGATAAGGCGTCTCATCTTGAGTATAGAGCCAGCTTCCTGAGCCGCGGGTAAAACTGATAGGTTGACGAAGATAAGTGGGCATCAGGTAAGTAGCAGACATGTACAGCATCCTTGGAATAATAAAGTGATAAAAGTAAGAGGGTAAAGGGCTTAATACTATAGCTCATCAGAAAACGGCGTGGACTCAGCAGGCAATGTATAGTCTTCGTTTGCCCATGCGCCAAGATCGATCAGCTTACAGTGATGACTACAAAATGGCTTATATTTATTATCTTGCCATGTGGTTTGCTTACCGCATTCTGGACAAGGATACGTTTTAGGTGAAGGGCTGGCGTTAGAAGTAGATTCGGTCATAATAAAAGTAGAGAGATCCTTGGTTTTATCAACAAAGTATCCTCAAAAAGTAAGCAATGATTGATTTTAAAATCATTGCTCTAGTAATCTGATTGAGAAAGCTATCTGTCGATGAGTAATCGATATCGTGATATTACTATTGGGTTGCATTGACTATATAATAGCATGCAGCCGAATAATGACAAATGACAAATATTTTAAGGACAGAAAATGACTGACAACCTTGAGCTTTCACATCAGCAAGAGCGGGCATTTCAACCTCAACGACTCTCAGCACCACGTGATTTTGTGATGCCAGATGCAGCACTTAAACCTAAATCATCACTCGTTTTGGAGATTGGCGCAGGGAAGGGCAAGCATGCCTTAAGCTTCGCCATACAAAATCCTGATAAGCATCTGATTGCGATTGAGCGTACTCGCAATAAGTTTGAGGCATTTGAAAAATTGGTAGCGCAGCAGAATTTTGCCAATTTGACCGCTATTCATGCTGATGCAATTGCATGGATCGTACATGCAATTGCGCCAAATAGTATCGATAGTATCTATATCTTATATCCCAATCCTGAGCAGCACAATCCCAATCAACAATGGCTTAATATGCCATTTTTTGAGTTTTTACTGTCACGCTTACAGGTAGGTGGGGAAATAATATTGGCAACCAACATCGAAACATATGTGGACAATGCTGAGCATCAAGCGAATAAAGTTTGGTGTCTACCCAATACGCGTAGTCAGGTTGAAAGCAGCAGTCAGCGTACACATTTTGAAGTTAAATACTTAGCACGGCAAGAAACCTGTTGGGAGTTGAGCATGAAGAAACCTGAAGGTTATCAAACCAGATTCGATAAGTGGATGATAGCTGATGTGAGTATTTAAAATAATAGCCTAAGTAAAAAATAAAAGAATTGCATTTCCTATCAGGTGCTAAGGTTAAGTTAAAACTATAAAATAGCCTAAGCAACTAAAATAACAATAGATAAAACCGCCCCTGAAAAGGCGGTCCAAAAATCCGTTGAGTAAATACGTACAAATAAATTTATAAAAATAGTTTTACTAAGTTATTAGAATCCGTACGAGCATCAAGCACAGTCAAAAAAGTATAAGCACCGATAAATTTCCGACTGATAAACATGAACTCTTTAGGTGGTAGATTGAATTCGAAAGACTGCATCGCTTGTGTCGCATTATTTGAGAGGCGAGTATGCAGCTTACTGTTAGCCCAAATATAGCGCTGTTGGTCATCTAGACAATTAGCAGGCATATCCGTGTTTATCACAGGATCACTAAAAGGTTCAGTTGCCAACAAAAACAATGAGGCAATATCTGAACGTACTTTATCACTCATGGTATCAAAAAAGTCATAACCAGTCATGGCACTCATCATAGATTGATGATTATGATAATAACCGGCACGTAATAAATTATGAGCAATCGTCAACAAGTTATTATCGAACTGCCGAATCGCGCCAAAATCTAATAAGACCAGTTTATCAATTTCAGTTTCGTCGCGTGCGACACGGACAAGGTAATTACCAAAGTTTGGATCCGTTTGCATCTCACCCCAAACGAAAATTTCTTGTATCATGATTTCGATAGCCGCCTGACCGATGGCGTTTCGACGCTCAAGAGGGAGTAGTTGCAATGCGTCAGAAACCACACTGATACCCGGCTCATAAGACATACAAAGTAAGCGCTTGGTCGAATAATGGCGGTTAATTTTAGGTACAACATAACGTGCATCGTCAATCAAACGGTTATAGAACCGCTCTGTTGTGTCAGCTTCCGCCTCATAGTCGACTTCATGATGTAATAAATCACGTATCTCTTCAAACCATGCATCGAGTGAACGGGTTTGTGGAACGATATTACTAACCTTTAACAAACTCTTAAATAGAGCCAAATCAGAGTTAATCGCATCGGCCACGCCCGGATATTGAATTTTTAATACCACTTGCTCACCCGTGGCTATGACGGTTGCACGGTGAACTTGGGCGAGGGATGCCGTACCAATAGGGACAGGGTCAACCTGAAGCTCCTGCAGCTTATTACCCAATAAATCCTGTAAATTCTGCTCGATTTTTGGCCATGCAAGTGTTGCTGTATCATCATTAAGCGTTTGTAAGGCACGGGTAATCTCAGGTGGTAAGATATGCTCACCATAAATCGCCAGCATTTGACCAATTTTCACGACAGAGCCTTTTAATTTACCAAGCTCTTCTGCCAAATAATGCGCCTGTTCTTCCATAAAAATCTGGTTACGTGCTGTACGTGCTTCTTTATTGAGAAACATACCAGACACACTATTACCTGCCCAACGACGACCGATGTTCAATGAGGTTTTGGCAATCGACATACGACGATCAAACCCCGAGGTTTTTAAATTATCGATAGACTGCTTATTATTAGAAGACCTAGAGGTATTGTTTGCCATAGATATCGTCATTTCATCGAGTTGGTATTGATTTGTGGGTGATGTACCTACAATACAAGGGAGATGTGCTATGAGTGTACAGAATTGTATCATATAAAGAAGGCAGGTTTTGCAGCTTAGCCAAGCGACGTTATTTACTTTGTAATTTAGGCTACATGCTGAAATTCTTAAGCATTTTTTGCCTATTAGTTTTAGCAGCCTTTAAAAACTATAACCCATCAAAAAATTCAACCCAGCATCACGCTAGGTCGAATTTATCAAAAGTCGCTATAGGTAGGTGCTACTTATCACTACTATTTATATGTTTTCACGGGCAATAGCATGATGACCGATATCACGGCGATAATGAGCACCATCAAAACTAATGGCAGCAGTGACCGTTAATGCTGCTTGCTGTGCATCTGAGATGCTATCTGCTAATGCAGTCACACATAATACGCGACCGCCATTGGTCACCACTTCTTTCTCATTGCTAGGAGCATTTTCATGAGAAAAAGCCGTGCCCGCATGAAAGACTTTTACCGAATTTTGATTGTCATTATTTAATTCTGGCAAGCCTGCAATCACATCACCTTTCGATGAAGTTTCAGGGTAGCCTTTTGAGGCGACGACAATACCAAGGGCAGGGCGCTCATCCCAGTTGGCTTCGCTCGGTAATTTACCTTCAAGTCCTTGTGCAACCAAATCAACCATTGACGATTGTAAACGCATCAAAATAGGCTGCGTCTCCGGATCGCCAAAACGGCAGTTAAACTCAATCACATACGGGTCGCCCGCATCATCAATCATGAGTCCAGCATATAAAAATCCGGTATAAGGATGACCGGCAGCTTTCATCGCATCTACAACAGGCTGAATCACTTGTGCCATGACTTTATCATGAACCTCTTGAGTGACAACTGGCGCAGGAGAATATGCACCCATGCCGCCTGTGTTTGGACCCGCATCACCTTCAAAAGCACGCTTATGGTCTTGGCTGGTTGCCATTGGCAGGATATTTTCACCATCGACCATACAGATAAAACTGGCTTCCTCGCCTTGCAAAAACTGCTCAATCACCACGCGGCTACCGGCATCGCCAAATTTATTATCTGCCAACATATCGTCAATGGCTTCATGCGCCTGTTCGATCGTCTCAGCAACAATGACCCCTTTACCGGCAGCAAGACCATCCGCTTTAATTACAATAGGTGCGCCTTGCCCATCGATATAAGCCTTTGCCGCTACTGCGTCGGTAAAGCCCTGATAAGCCGCCGTTGGGATATTGTTTTGTTCCATGAATTCTTTGGCAAAAGTCTTTGAGCCTTCTAACTGCGCACAATACGCTGTTGGACCCCAAGCTTTGATGCCAGCAGCACGACAAGCATCGACAATGCCTGTTACCAACGGTGCTTCTGGACCAACGATGACCATGTCGATAGCGTTGTTCTGACAAAACTTGATAACAGCGCTGTGATCGCCTGCATCAGTGGCATCTTCCAAAATGACGTTTTGGCATTTGGGTTCAAGGGCGGTGCCAGCATTACCGGGCGCGATATAGATATTTTTTACATTATTATCTTTTGCGCACTGCCATGCTAGTGCGTGTTCACGACCACCTGAACCAATCACCAAAATATTCATCATACCTCTTGCCCTTAGCATTAAAATTCATAATAAGTGAGTTAATAGCGAGCCAGCAAAATACTGTCCAATATTCTGCGCTATTCTAACAAAAAAACGCCGCCCTTGTCATGACTATGTGTCATAGCTATGCGCCTGTCCGTCTATATTCAGCCGTATCAGATCACAATCGTCTCATTAGTAAATGTTATCGACATCTTACTGATTCATGAAATGATGTTGTACGCTTTAGCTATGACAGCAGGTGCGTTACAATTCCACCTGAGAGATAGCCTTGAGTGAAATTATTTACTCATAGACCTGTTAAACCTCACAAAATAGTTCGTATAGCGGGAGTCAGACAAACCATGATTGCTAATTTTCAATAAGTTCAAACTTAATTATTCACAATACATAAGACATAACACCTAAATAAGAAGCTTATAAAAAAGCGCAAGGACAAAGGATATGCCAAACTCTCTAAATATCGCAAAAGAGCGGATCAGCCAGATAAGCGATATTGCCACCAGTTATGTACAAGCGGACAAATCATTATTTGACCACTTTATTCATAGCTACTATCAGCCATTGCATCAAGAGACTGCAAAGGACATCAGTAATGCTGATTTGGCTGGGATGGCACTGCATCATTTTACGCTATTAAAAGCCTATGATCGTAGCCATCCGCAGCTTGCCATATTAAACCCCATTGCAGAAGAGCAGCATTTTCACAGCTCACATACTGTTATCCAAATCGTTGCCTATGACCGACCATTTTTGGTCGACACGCTATTGATGAGTCTTGAAGAGCAAGGCATCGATGTGCATCGTACTTATCATATCATCGTCAATGTCGAACGCGATGAAAATGGCGCGATCACTAAAGTTGAAAGCGCTCAAGAAAGTGGCACCTCACACATGTCTTTGATTCATTGTGAAATCTCTTATCAAGACAATGATGAATTGGCGGCATTAAAACAGATGCTGCTGGCAAAAGTAGACACACTTGATGTCGTCGTTGATGACTGGCAGCAGATACGTGCCAAGCTAACCGATATAAAAGCGGAGCTTGCTACAAAAACACTGCCGGAAGTATTTTACTCTCAACAAGAGATTCAAGCATTTTTAGATTGGGTCTTGGACGATCACTTTATCTTTTTGGGATATCGCGAGTACCGCTTAGAAGACGGGCACAGAATCGAGGTTAATAGTGTTGGCAATATAGCCAACCAAGACGACCGTAGTGATTTGGATTTATTTTCTATTGGCAATAGTGGGCTTGGGCTATTACGTGGCGGTAGTGAAGATCAGCTTTCAAAAAGCTTTGACGAGCTGCCAAGCAATCTAAAAAGACTGCTAACAGCGCCGCAAGTATTGGTATTGTCAAAATCAAGCCGAGTATCGCCAGTACACCGTCCAGTTTATATGGATTTTTTGGGCATTCATAAGTTTGATGATAATGGCAAGCTCATCGGTGAGCATCGTTTTATTGGTCTTTTTACAGCGCAAGCTTATCAACTAAGCGTGCAACAAATTCCATTATTACGCGAAAAATCCAATAAAATCATGGCGATGGCAAAACTACCACGTGATGGTCATGCGTATCATAAAATGATGCATATCATTAACACCTTGCCGCGCGATGACTTGTTTCAAGCAAGCATTGAAGATCTTTACCCGACAGTACTAGGAATTAGCCAACTACAGGACAAAAAAAGCCTACGCTTATTTTGCCGTATCGATCATTACCAGCGTTTTGTTTCCTGCTTGGTCTATATTCCGCGTGATAAATTCAATACCGAACTTCGCATCAAGGTACAGAACGTCCTAAAAGAAGCTTATGGTGGTACATCTTCAGGCTTTACAACGGAGTTTAATGAATCTGAACATGCCCGCGTCCATGTGCATGTCCGTACAGTGCCAGGTCAAGTGCATGAGGTGGATACCGCTGCGCTCCAAGCCAAGCTGTCCTTTTTGATGCAGTCGTGGAGTGATAACTATCAAAAAATGCTGCTGGATAATGTCGGTGAGCAGCATGCCAATGCTCTGACGCGCAGATTTTTAAGTTATATCCCTGCCGCTTACCAAGAGCGATTCGATGCACGTACTGCCGTTGAAGATACCAAGCGTTTGGCTGGACTTAGCGATGAGCAGCCGATGATTTGGCACTTGTATCAATCGACAGGTGACGCAAGCAATCAGTTGCACTTAAAGCTATATGGTCGTCAAAAAGCAGTTATCTTATCTAAAGTCTTACCCGTACTAGAGAACTTCGGGGTATCAGTTATCTCAGCGCAGACCTATGAGTTTGATTTACCTGAGCAACCTATTTGGATGCAGGAGTATGAGCTGGTCTTAGAGCACGTTGATACCATTGATATGCAAGTGGTGCGTGCACAGTTTGAGGACAGCTTAAAGCAAATTTGGGCAGGACAGGTTGAGAGTGATTCGCTTAACGAATTGGTATTGACCACCAAATTAGATACTTATGATGTGGTGGTACTGCGCGCCTTGTCACGCTATATGATGCAAGCGAAAGCACCATTCTCAAATGTCTATATTCAACAAACTATGGTCAAAAACAGTGACATCAGTGTCGCATTAGGCAGTTTATTTGATGCAAGAATGAATCCTAACTATAGTGAAGAGGAACGTGCCAGCAAAACCAGCCAGATTCGAGCACAGATTACCACCGCATTAGCAGGTGTCAGTAGCTTGGATGAAGACCGTATCTTCCGCTGGTACTTGGATTTAATTAACGCCATGGTACGTACCAACTTTTATCAAAGAGAGGCGGATGGGCAACGTAAAGATCGTTTGTCCTTTAAGTTTTTGGCAGCAGATATTCCAAATTTGCCAAAACCTAAGCCGATGTTTGAGATATTTGTCTATTCACCACGCGTTGAAGCAGTGCATTTGCGTGGCGGTAAAGTCGCTCGCGGCGGGCTGCGCTGGTCTGATCGTATGGAAGATTTCCGTACTGAAGTACTTGGACTCGTTAAAGCACAAATGGTCAAAAACGCCGTTATCGTACCGGTTGGCTCAAAAGGCGGCTTTATCGTTAAAACCAAAACGATGGCAGATGGTCGTGATGTGTTCCAAGCTGAAGGTATTGCCTGCTATCAGACATTCCTTCGCGGTATGCTTGATGTGACCGACAATATCGTCGATGGTGCGATTGTCCCGCCAGCTAATACCGTACGTCATGATGAAGATGATCCGTATTTGGTGGTCGCTGCCGATAAAGGTACGGCAACCTTTTCTGATATCGCCAATGCCTTATCTGCTGAATATAACTTTTGGCTAGATGATGCCTTTGCTTCTGGTGGCTCGGTTGGTTATGACCACAAAGCGATGGGCATTACCGCCCGCGGTGGTTGGGAGTCGGTCAAGCGCCACTTCCGTATGCGCGGCATGGACATCCAAAATCGTGATGACTTTACCGTCGTGGGCATTGGTGATATGAGCGGTGATGTTTTTGGTAACGGTATGCTCAGATCAACTCATACCAAACTGGTTGCTGCCTTTAACCATCTGCATATTTTCATTGACCCAAATCCAGATACAGCAGCGTCTTTTGCAGAACGCGAGCGCTTATTTGATCTACCTCGCTCATCGTGGGAAGATTATAACCAGTCTCTCATTAGCCAAGGCGGTGGTATCTTCTCACGTCAAGACAAGACCATTGCTATCAGCCCTGAAATGAAAGCGGTTTTTGATATCTCAGATGACAGCTTAGCACCCAATGACTTTATCAGCGCGTTGCTAAAATCGCCAGTAGATCTCATTTGGAATGGTGGTATCGGTACCTATGTGAAAAGTAGTGAGGAGAGTCATGCTGACGTAGGTGATCGTGCCAATGATGCCGTACGTGTCAACGGTGGCGAATTACGTGCGGCTATCGTCGGTGAAGGGGGTAACCTAGGCCTCACGCAGCGAGGTCGTATCGAATATGCCCAAACTGGTGGACGTATTTATACTGATGCTATCGATAACTCAGGCGGCGTCAACTGCTCAGATCATGAAGTCAATATCAAAATCTTACTTGGCAAAGTGGTTGAGCAAGGTGATATGACGTTGAAGCAGCGTAATGAGCTTCTTGAAAGCATGACCGAGACCATTAGCGAATTGGTGCTGCGTCAAAACTATCTGCAACCGCAAGCAATTGAGCTGAGTCAAATCCGAGCAGCTGCAAACTTAAGCGATCATCAGCGCTTTATTCAGATGTTAGAAGCAGAAGGGCGTCTAGATCGAGCGATTGAGTATCTGCCATCAGATGAAGAGATTGCTAAACGCCAAAAATCTGGCACAGGTCTGACCAATCCTGAGCTAGCCGTTGTGATGGCTTACGGAAAAATGTGGGTTTATGACAACTTACTGCTCTCAGATTTACCGGATGCGCCGTATTTCGTTAATGAATTACGCAAGTATTTCCCCGATGAGCTGGCATCGCGCTTTTTTGATGAGATGACTGAGCATCGTTTACACCGTGAAATCATCAGTACGTATATGACCAATAGTGTGGTCAACCGTCTGGGTATCGAAGCATTATTCCGTCTGCATGAAGAGACAGGACAAACGCTTGCCACTATCGTGCGCGGCTATGCCATTGCGCGTGATGTATTTCATGTCTCAAAAGCATGGGAGCTGCTTGAAGCACTTGATAATCAAGTCGATGCCACTTTGCTGCTTGAGCTTGAACTGCGTCTGCGCGATGCACTCGAAAACGGAGTAGTCTGGTTTATCAATGCCTTTGGACAAGATTTGCAAGTGGCTGATATGATTAGCCGTTTTGAAGACAGTGTCGAAAAGCTAACCAAATCAGGCGGATTTATTGAGCAGCAATTCTCACAATACTTGCAAGCCGATACCACAAGATTGATAGAAGATGGTCTTTCTATCAATGATGCATCGATGTTTGCAATGTTGCCATACCATGTTGATGCCCTTGATGCTGCCCTTTTAGCAGAGCAGTACGAACGTCCGGTTGACGAGATTGCCACTTTATACTTTGAGGCCTATCACGTTTTGCAGCTTGATTGGATGATGGATAATATTGCTATCTTGCCGCAGCAAGACCACTGGGATCGCCGTGCCCGTCATGCGCTTGCCAATGACGTATCGCGCAGCTTACGTATGCTGATGGAGACGTTATTGACTCGACCTGATGCCATTCAAGCCTTCAGTGATTGGAAGTCGCGTCATGCTAGCCAGCTTGCCGGCGTTACTGCTGAGATGGATAAACTTGATAGCAATAATGATAGCCAAATCAGCCTCTCAACGTTATCCGTCTTGATGAGTGAGTTAAGTGGTTTAGTGACCAAATAGCGAATCGAGTAAGTAAAAAGATAGTTTGATTATAAAAAACCACCGTTATTCATTAACGGTGGTTTTTTTACATTTTTATGCTAAATAGCTGTGCCAGTATCATTTAATAAATGCCTTTAAACGTACTTCTTTATCATATGTCGTCATCAATCAGGCTAACCTATCATACTTTATCACTCATAACACGCCGACATCCTTGACCACTGATTTGACTAAAGCCGCCAGAGATTTTTTCGACCTTTATTTGGGTCAAAATGCGATCTTTTAACGCCTGTACGTGAGAGATAATACCAATCAATTTTCCTTCTTGTTGCAAGCCTGTCAAGGTATCTAGAGCAATATCTAACGACTCTTCATCAAGCGTGCCAAAACCTTCATCCAAAAATAGCGAATCCACACGGATGTTGTGGCTGGCCATTTGAGATAGTCCAAGAGCGAGCGCGAGACTGATAATGAAGCCTTCACCACCAGATAAGTTTTTGGTGCTGCGAATATCGCCGCCTTGATAGTTATCAATCACATTAAGCTCAAGCGGATTGCTGTCATCATGAATCAGCAAGTAGCGGTCACTCATCTTTTGTAATTGGCTATTGGCATGGCTAATCATCACTTCAAAGGTTAAGCCTTGAGCAAAGGTGCGATATTTCTTACCATCGGCTGAACCAATTAAAGTATGCAGCTGCTGCCAAACTTGTAACTTCTCTTTTTGTGCATTAATGGCTATAAGCTGCGTTGCTTGTTGACCTTTTTGGTTTTCATTGTCTTTAAGCCTTTGAACAATAGCACCAATCTGTTGGCTGAGCTGATCAATCTCCATCTGAATGTGCTGATGTTGGGCGGCAATCGTTTCTTGGCTGACATTCGTCATAGCAAGAGATAGGTTCTGCTCTAATGATTGTTGGGTGCTATCTAACTGTGACTGTGCCTGCTGCAAGGCGCTGTCAATCGCAAGCTTACGAGTATGTAAAGCATCACGCTCTTCTTTAGGCAGGCGCGCAAGGGTAAAAGCGTCTTCATCCACAAATTGCGCCGCTGCTAGATGCTCCATAAATACCGCTTGTTGCGTATTAAGGGCTGTCATAGCAGACTGCAATTCTGCCAATAGCTGTCGTTGCCTTTTTTGCAATTGCTCTAATACTTGCTGCGTGCTGTCTAGCTGTCTTTGAGCATTTGCTTGTTTGGCTTTTGCGTCATCCACTGTGTGGCGCAGTAGAGTGTCTTCTGACTCTGGGTTTTTATCTGAAAAAAGCTTTGTTCTTTTGCTCTTGAGCAGCTCAAGTTCAGTGTTTTTATCCGCTATCAAATGTTCGAGGTTCTTTAGAGCGCTTTCATCCGTGCAAAGCTGTGCTTGCTTAGTGTCAATTTGAGCGCTCACTGCACTTAAGGTATTGGTTAGCTGTTGCTGGCTGTTTTTTTGCTCGTTAAAATATTTTTTTAGCTGACTGAGCATGCTGCGCTGTTGACGTAATCTGTCAATATGACGCTCATAGTCGCTGCTATCTAATACGGTTTTATTATGAATACTAGCGTCCAATTGCTTAATTGCACTTTGAACGTCTGCTTTTTTAAAATCAATACTTAAGTATTCTGCATAGTTATCCGCCGGATACTTATCTGCCAAAGTTAGAATACTGCTAGTAAGAGGGATTAATGCCGAAAAGTTGGTGGCTATTTTATCTTCAGTAGTGTCTATTTTCTGCGAGTGTAGCTTGATATCCATCGTCAGGTTATTGATCTTATTCATCAGTGCTTGATGCTGCTTTTCATCACTTTCTATAGCAATACTTAGCGTTGATATGCTTTGTGTCAAGTCATCATGTTGAATTAATATATTTTTAAGAGACTGTTTTTGCTCAAGCAGATTTTGTTTGGTAATGTCTAATAAAGCTAAAGGGCGTTCAATATCACTATCAGGTTTATTTATATCCTCACTCAATTGATAAAGCGGATGGATAATCGCTGCCATCGCTTTTGAATGATTTTTATTGATATCAAGTAGTGAGAGCAGGCTTTCTTGAATATCTTTGCCCAACATCTCGCATTGCTGCTGCAAAGGGGCTAACTGCTGCTGTTGGTGGTTAATGGCTTCGTTCTTAGTAGCATGGTCAATATGATATTTGGACAACGTTTTCTCTAGACTCTCAATGAGTATCTCAAGCTCAGATAATTGCTGCTGGGTCTGCTGCATCAGCGATAACTCTTGTTTATTGTCAATCTGACTATCTAATAGCGGATGATGTTGACCATAAGGGTGCTCATGCGCACCGCACAAAGGGCAGGGCATACCGTCTTTGAGTTCCACGATGTAATCTTCAAGCCTTGCGACTTTTTGTAGTAGATGAAGGTGTGTCTGCTTATCTTGCTTTTTAAGTTTAGTATTTTGAATATCTGCGCGATGAGTGGCAATTAAGTCGTCTAAGACCGTCAATTCTTGATTCAATATCGGTAGCGCGAGATTGATATTATGAACTTGACTGATTCGCTCAGACCGCTGTGTAATCTTAAATCTCACTTGCTCAATTTGTGTGATAATCTGATCGATTTGTTCTTGCTCACCGCGCATACTAGCAAGCGGCTGCTTTTGAATGATCACTGCTTGCTGCTGTTGGAGATTTAGCAGTTGCTCGCGCCGCTGCGCTACCAATGAAAGATCAGTATCTTGCTGTTTAGACAATATCTCAAAATCCGCTTGTAGCTGGCGGGCATGGCTATGTTGACTCATCCTAGCGGCTGAAAGTTCAGCGTTATCTTCTAGTAGCGCCCTTAATCGTTGACAGCTAGTATCAAAGATTGTCATATCGGTATCAAGGTCGATCAGCTCTGGGTAGTTGTCAAAGTAATTGTCGATATTATTTAGCTGAGTTTTGGTGCTATCGGCGGTTTGCTGATGGTTTTGTATTGCTTGGCGCAATATCTGTACATTGCCTACCGATAAGTCCTTACGCTGGTTGTATTCCACTAAGGATTGAGACTGTTGTCTGATTTTGTTATCTAATTCGCGTACCTGTGCGATGATGGGTAAGTTTGTTTGCAGGTTGTCTGCGGCTTGCTTTTCTAGCTTATTGGCATCGCATAAATGGCGAGCAGCTTGCGTAAGCGTTTCTTGCTGGTCAGGGATTTGACTCAGCAAACTCTGTTGTTCAATATCTAGATTTTTTACCGTGTCACGACTATAGCTAAGCTCACGAAACTGGCTATCAATCTCTAATGCCTTGTTGGCAATATCTAGACGCTTGGCTTCTGGAATAAAGGCTTGCTGCGCTTGCTGGGCGGTTGCAAACTCGCTCTGATAAATAGACAGGTTATGTTGTAGCTGTTGTATGTTATTTAGCCATTGCAGCTGCTCACTTAATGTCTTAAAGGTTTGTCGCTGTGTGCTTTGCTGTTGATTTAAGGCTTTTAGCTCGGCTGCCAGCAGATTTTCGTCTTTAACACTGATCAAGGATAAGCTATCAACGCCTGCCTGCAACTTGCTGAGCACATCTTCTTCAAAGCGTTTTTTCTCATGAACATTGAGTGAGATTTTAGCATAGATAGCGGTACCTGTTATCTTCTCTAAAATCGCCGCTCTATCACCGATATCAGATTTTAAAAAGGCGGCAAAACTGCCTTGTGCCAGCATGATGGAGCGGGTAAATTGGCTAAAATCCATACCAATAAGATTCTGAATATACGCAGAGGTCTTAGATTTTTTCTCTTCTAAAATCTTGCCAGATTTGACCTCGCTAATCTCGTGCTTAATCGGTAATAAGTTGCCTTTGGCTTTTTTGTGGGCACGATGTTGATACCATGAACACTGATATCGCTTGGCGTCAATCTCAATGATGACTTCTGCGGAACACTCTCCTGTACCTTGAGTCATAATCTCATTGGTAGAGCCAGTAATATCACCAAGTCGTGGCGTTTGGCTGTAGAGCGCCAAACAGATAGCATCCAAAATGGTGGTTTTGCCAGCGCCCGTTTGTCCTGTAATGGCAAAGATACCTTCGTTAAGAAAAGCGGCGTCACTAAAATCAATGTGCCATTCGCCTTTTAAGGAGTTGAGGTTTTTAAGTCTTAGTTCAATTAGGCGCATGGCATGGTCTTATTTTTATAGATAGTAGTGATAATTTACTGTTAGTTGTATTAGGCTTACGAGTTGTGGATATTATTCAGCTTGAGTATCTGCATGATGTAGGTCATAAACGATCTGACCATAAGCTTCTCGCAAGGTCAATCTTTGCTCATCAGGGATGTTATGAGTGGCTAAACAACGCTCAAATACTTCTTGCTCATTTAAGTCTTGTAGCGTCTCAGAGATTTGTTGCTGATGAAGTACTTTATTATAGTTGCGTGGATTTTTAGTGATTAACACTTCAACCGTTAACTCTTTTGTTATCTCGTCAATTTTCTCACGCAAATCATTTACGATAGTATCGCCGGTATAAGTTACCTCTAACCAGACCGATTCTGAATGAACGAGTTCTTTAATGGTGCTCTCAATAGTTTCCAAATCACCTGATACTTGCGCCAAGTTTTGGAACTTTGGAATAGGGAGTGAGGTAACTTGCATCTGACGGGCGGTATCATGATGCAGTGGCGTGGCGGGTAAAGTGAAAGGAGTGCTTAGAATAACTTCTGTTTGTTCAGAGGGTTCTTCAATACTCGTTTCACTATGCTGATCACTTTCTAGAGACTCGACATCAGCAAATAGGTCATCCATAAAACTTGCCGCCTGATTGACTGCTTTTTTAGCGGTTTTTTCTACGGTCTTATCAGTGTTAATAAGGGTGTTGTTCAGCTGATGAGTGCTGCTCTCAGAGGCATTTTCCAGTGTTAGCTCTTTGTTTTTTAGCACCGTGCCAAACTGTATGAGCAATACTTGCTTTTGCTGGCGCGCCTCACCAAAGCCCATTGCAATGGGTGATCCTGAATATCGAATGGTTTCACGCCCACCGACGCGTTGTGGCACATGTAAATGCCCAAGCGCCACGTAATCAAAGCTTTCACTGAACATATCAGCGGAGACTTTACCAAGCGAGCCAACATATAGCTCACGAACACCATCATCATCAGTAGTGGTGCCGCCGGCAGCAAACAGATGCCCTGTGGCAATAATAGGGATATGGCGCTTATGCGATTTTAATAATTCAGCTTGTTTGGCGTTGGCAATATCTGCGACTTCATCATAGTGCGCGCAGATACCTTTGATAACATTGGCGTCTTTGCTTTGAGCTGACTCGCCAGCCTGACTGCCACGCACATCCCGATCACGCAGATAAGGGACAGCGGCGATAATGCAATGCGGTGTACCGGCTGCATCATCTAACACCATCACTTCATCATTTAAGTCATCACAAGCCGTACCAACGACATGGACGTTTAAAAACTTAAGTACATTGCTTGGGGCATCCAAAAATGTCGGTGAATCATGATTGCCAGCGACGATGACAATATGTTGACAGCATGACTTTGAAACCTTGCCTAAAAACTCATAATACAGCGCTTGGGCTTTATTGCTTGGCGTCATGGTATCAAAGATATCACCAGCGACAATAAGTACATCCACTTGCTGCGCACTAATAGTGTTTTGTAGCCAATTTAAAAAGTCGGCAAATTCATCGTAGCGCAGACGTCCATAAAGCCTGCGTCCCAAATGCCAGTCAGAGGTGTGCAGGATAGTAAGAGGGGTAACAGCGGATACAGACATAATGAGGCTTAATGGTGAATAAAAGACAGCCATTATTCTAGCAAGGATTGGAGGATTTTGCTCTGTTGCAATCAGAAAAAAGCCCTACCACTAGATTGGCAGGGCTTTAAATAAAAAGGGGCTTTTAGGGCGCTTTCTAATCAATCACTAACTGCTCAAGACCACCATCTTCTGTTGCCAAATTAGCAATCATAGATAGCGCATGCGCTTGTTGGTTAGGATTTGGTTTTGGTGTTGTAGCAGTACCGCCTCGTAACCAGTTATTATCGTTTTCTGAGGTCTTTTTATTATTATACCAAGCCAAATCATGATGTAAGCTTACGACATCACCCATGATGAGTAGAGCAGGCGTATGTAGTTGATGTTGTGCTTGTAATTCAACGATACTTGCAAGTGTACCCGTTAATACTTGCTGATTGGGCATACTGGCGTTAGAGACGATGGCAATCGGGGTCTTTGCGCTACGCCCAGCATCAATCAAACCTTCCGTCAAGCGCGGTAGCGAATGCAGACCCATATAGAATACGACTGTTTCATCAGTATTCAAAAAACTTTTGAAGTTATTATTAGGCGAGCCTGCCTTTAAAAACCCTGTCACAAAACGTACTGACTGCGAATGGTCACGGTGGGTTAGCGGAATACCAGCATAGCTAGCAGCGGCATTGGCAGCGGTAATGCCTGGCACTACTTGATACGGAACATTGTGAGAGCGCAGACTTTCAATCTCTTCACCGCCACGCCCAAAGATAAACGGGTCACCGCCTTTTAGACGCACCACACGCCGACCTTCTTTTGCGCTATTAATCAACAGCTCATTGATGCCCAATTGTGCAACGGCATGATTACTGCGTTTTTTGCCGACAAATACTTTATCGGCATCGCGACGGCATAAATCCAATACTTGCGGTGATACCAGCGCATCATAATAGACAATATCCGCTTGCTGCATCAAGCGTAATGCTTTAAAGGTTAATAATTCTGGGTCACCGGGACCGGCACCAACGATATAGACTTCGCCCATCGTATTTTGGGCTTCTGTTGATTCATCTGTAGCATTTTTTGCAGTGATATTTGCCGCTGTGTTATCCAGATCAGTTTGCAATTGGGCAATGGCTGCGTTTTCATTACCGGAAAACATCAATTGACTGACTTTACCTTCAAATACTCGCTCCCAAAACTGCCGACGCCCAGTCAATGTTGGAATTTTGGCTTTAACGTCACCACGAAACTCGCCAGCCAGCTTGGCAAGCTTACCATAGCCTTGCGGAATCAACGTTTCTAGCCTTGCCCGCAATAAACGTGCGAGTACTGGTGCCTTACCGTTTGATGAGATACCAATGACGATGGGATTGCGATCAACAATAGCTGGGAAGATAAAATCGCATAAATGCGGCGTATCGACGACGTTTACCGGAATGTTGAGTTCAGTGGCATCAGTATGGATTTGGTGATTAAGCATCTCATCATCAGTCGCCGCGATAATAACGCGCGAATCTGTCATATAGGTTTTATTATAATTCTCATAAATCAGCGCGTGCTTACTCTCACTGAGCAAGGCTTGTATCTCATGGCTAATGCTTGGCGCAAGGACAGTGATACACGCGCCAGCACGGCTCAGCAAATCAGCTTTGCGTAATGCCACATCACCGCCGCCAACAATCAGTACTTTACGATCTTCTAATTTAAAAAATAGGGGAAAGGTATTCATAGTATGACCAGTCATTCAATTGAATATATACTGCTATTATGAGTTATCAGTTGCGCAGGCTCACCTAGTGAATTGGCATTAGTATATTCTTTTTTGAGATATCAAAAGTAGTTTTTGCTGAGAAAGGGAATAGCAGTATAAAATCATGATACTAAAAAAATCCCGCTTAACTCGGTATAAACCGGTTAAGCGGGATTTTTATGCATTGTATTTATTAAATCATAATTCTGTATTTAGCAATTACAACTGCGTATGCAAGCCACATTCGCGATGCTCTTCTACTTTAGTCGGATCGAAGTAATCAAACTCATTAGGTAGGTTATGTTCTTCAAGATAAACATCCAAATCGCTATCTGTCTTATCAAACAACGGTGCGACTTTTAACACACCGTCTTTAGATAGGCTAAGCACATCAAGACCTTGACGGAATTCGGTTTGATCTTTACGAATAGCATTGAACCAAACATCAGGCTTTAGCTCATCTAAAGCGCGGCGGAATGGCTCAAGCTTCACTTGATCGGTGAACTCATCATGTAGTGGGTTATCAATACCAGGAATACCTTCCATTGTCACGTCACGATGGGCAGCAGTTTGCTTAGGAATATAGGTGATCACGTTTAAATTTAAATCACGGATAACTTTATTGGCAAATTTATAAGTCGCATCCGTGTTATAACCAGAATCTACCCACAATACGGTGATATCAGGGCGCAGCGATGCAACCAAATGCAAAATCGCAGACTCGTAAGGACGGAAGTTAGTGGTAATGATTGGGTTTTTCGCTTGGCTTAATGCCCATTCTACGATTTGTTCTGGCGTTTGACCTTGCAAGTCTTGGTTGGCTTGATCGATATCTAGATTTGGGTGTAATTGGCTCATGGTAGATTCCTTGCTGAAAGTTCATGTAAAAATGATTAGAGTGAAAAGTAACTAATATAAGTGCTTATGATTTATTCTAAAACTAAGTGCCTGCAAACATCGGTAATGCGCTAGCATCGCGTCCATCGTAACTGCTGGCAAGCGCATTAAATGCTTGACTGATATCAGAGATAGATTTCATATCATGCTCACTAATCACAAAGCTATCTGCGCCCGCGCGTAAAAGGTAAGCAATTTGGTCACGGCCAAACTTGCCAGCCATACGAATCTCGCCCTCGTAGCCTATTTGACGCAGGGTTTGCGCATAACTAAAACCGCGTCCGTCGGTAAAGGCTGGTACATGGATCACAATCAAATCTTGTTGTAATAAAAACTCTGACAAGCCAACCAATGTATCGGTGTCATTATTTGACGTAACCCAAACGCCAACACGGCTGGCATGTTCGGTCAATAGCTCGTTCAGCTGCTGTAATAGCCCGCCAGCAAGCTTGCCTTCAGCATTCAATAAGTCAGTGAGCGGCAATACGATATCGAATTTTTCTTGTTTATGTAATAGCTCAAGCAGCGATATATGGCTAAGGGCAATGCCATCTGGTAGCTCATCGGTATTAAGCGCCAACCACGTATCACTTTGACCGATATCAATACCTTTGCTGTTTAACACATGATGATTACCCATAGACCTTCTCCTTAAAAGGTGCCACGCCAACGCGATTGACCAAGTCACTAAAAGCTTCTACGTCGTTCTCATTGCTCACGCGCTGCTCTAAATAGACATCCAGTATTTTTTGTAGGGTAATCGCCACATCTTCGGCTGGTACTGCTTTACCCAATATTTTACCGACTTTGGCATCGTTACTAGAGTTACCGCCAAGGCTGATTTGATACCAATGCTCACCCTTTTTATCGACACCAAGAATACCGATATCACCCGTATGATGATGCGCACAAGCATTCATGCAGCCAGACATATTGAGGCGAATCTCACCCAAGTCATAAAGATAGTCAAGGTCATCGAACTGCTTTTCGATTTGTTCAGCGATATTGTGAGTTGTGGCATTGGCGAGTGAGCAGTAGTCCCAACCTGGGCAAACAATCATATCTGTTAATGTGTTTATGTTGGCACGTGCTAAATGCAGATCCGACAGCTGTTCCCATAGCTCATATAGGTGATTGGTTTGCACATCAGAGAATACGAGATTTTGCTGATAAGTACCGCGCAATTCACCAAAGCTATATTTGTCTGACAGATCCGCGAGAGCATCCATTTGTGATTCGCTGACATCACCAGATGGTACGTAGGTTCCGTCGACCAAACCTGCCTTTAGCGAAATGACGACAGCGCGATAGCCTGCTATTTTATGCGCAACTGTATTTTGGTTATACCAATCGGCAAAATCTTTATTCGCATTGAGTTGCTGTTGCAAGTCAGACTGTACTTGTAAGGCATCAAAACCAACATAATCAGGCTCACTAAAGAAGCCAATAGCAGTGTCAAAATTGGCATCGGTCAGCGTCAGTGGACCATCTTTGGTATGAGCTTCCCACTCAGCATCGACCAATTTCGCAAAGGCAGGACCGCCCATGCTCTCGACCAATATTTTGATACGCGCTTTGTATTTATTATCGCGGCGACCATGCAGGTTATAAACGCGCAAAATAGCGTCTAGATAGCTAAGCAAATGCTGACGTGGCAAGAATTCGTTAATTACTTTACCAATCACTGGTGTACGGCCAAGACCGCCACCCACCAATACTTCAAAACCAAGCTCGCCTGCGTCATTGGTTTTTACATGCAATCCCACATCATGTACTTGCGTCGCCGCGCGGTCATTGGCAGTACCAACGACAGCAATCTTAAATTTACGCGGTAAAAAAGCAAATTCAGGATGAAAGGTAGACCACTGACGGATAATTTCGCAATAAGGGCGTGGATCCGCAATCTCTTCTTGATGAATACCGGCATAAGGATCGGTAGTCGTGTTGCGAATACAGTTGCCCGACGTTTGAATGGCATGCATCTGTACCGATGCCAGCTCTGCCAATATGTCTGGCACATCTTCTAGCTTTGGCCAGTTCAGCTGGATATTGGTACGGGTCGTGAAGTGTCCGTAACCCTTATCGTATTTACGGGTAATCTCTGCCAATTTACGCAGTTGGTAGCTGGCTAGCAGGCCATATGGAATGGCGATACGCAACATTGGTGCATAGCGCTGAATATAAAGACCGTTTTGCAAACGCAGCGGTAAAAATTGCTCTTCTGGCAGCTCGCCTGCCAAAAACCGTTCGGTTTGGTCGCGAAACTGTGCGACTCGTTCTTCTACCAAGGTTTGGTCAGCGTAGTTATATTGATACATGACGTAATCTCAATTTTATTTTTAAACATAAAAGCTGCGACGAAAATGATTTGCGTGTGTATTCGATTTTATTGCCAGTCGCAAGGTAAACCATTCAGATTTACATCATATAAGCTTGCGTCTATAAACATAAATTCCTTTAAGACATATCTATATCCAAACACAGCATAAATTTTCATAACGAAAATTAGGTAGCCTATGCTTATCGAATTCAATACCTGATTTTAATGAGCAGTTTTTAATTATTTAATAAATAGCTTTAACGTACTGCCATTATCCCTTTATTCGCCCAATTGCTTCTCTACGACTTTTATCTACAGTTACTCATCTTTTTCTCATCTCTTAAGGTTGTAAAATTACTATGACATCTATCACCCATGATCAAAAACCCTCAAAACTTGTTCCTCCGCACGGTAGTGCTGAGCTTAAGCCGTTACTATTGAATGGTGAGGCTCGCAACCAAGCATTAAAACTTGCCAGTACTTTGCCAACCATTACGCTCAGCTCACGTGAGCGCGGTGATTTGATTATGTTTGGTATTGGCGGTTTTACGCCGCTAAATGGTTTTATGAATCAAGCCGATTGGCAGGGCGTGGTTGATAATATGTGCCTGCAAAGTGGTGACAATGCGGGCTTGTTTTGGCCGATTCCTATTACTTTATCTGCACCGAAAGCGACAGCGGATAGCCTAAATCAAGGTGATAAAGTTGCTTTGGTGGCGAAAGATGGCGAGATTATGGGTATTTTAACGGTGGAAGAAACCTACACCATTGATAAAGAGCATGAGTGCCAACAAGTATTTACCACCACAGATCCTGAGCATCCTGGTGTCCAACAAGTACTGGAGCAAGGTGAAGTCAACATTGCAGGTAGCGTTGAAGTCCTAAGCGAAGGCGAGTTTCCAACCTTATATCCCGAGATTTATAAAACACCAGCTGAAACCCGCGCAATTTTGGACAATAAAGGCTGGCAAACGGTCGCGGCTTTCCAAACCCGTAATCCCATGCACCGCTCACACGAATACCTTGCCAAGATTGCGATTGAGATCTGTGATGGCGTACTGATACATTCATTATTGGGTGCGTTAAAACCAGGTGATATCCCAGCAGACGTGCGCCAAGAAGCCATTAAAACCTTGATTGACAATTACTTTAGAGCTGACACCGTTATTCAAGCAGGTTATCCGCTGGACATGCGTTATGCCGGACCGCGTGAAGCATTATTACATGCCGTATTCCGCCAAAACTACGGCTGTAGTCATTTGATCGTTGGTCGTGATCATGCAGGCGTTGGTGATTATTATGGTGCCTTTGATGCGCAAACCATTTTTGACCACGTCGGTAAAGATGATTTGATTACCCAACCTTTAAAGATTGGCTGGACGTTTTGGTGTAATGCTTGTAATGCCATGGCGTCAGATAAAACCTGCCCGCATGAAGCGTCTGAACATGTCAAAGTATCAGGAACCAAGTTACGTAAAGCACTCTCAGAAGACCTTGATGTACCAGAGAACTTTAGCCGTCCAGAAGTGTTACAGATTTTGCGTGATTATTATGCTGGTATCGCTTTTGATGAGCGTGCTGAGGTTAAATTGGTCGGGGCTTCTGCGGTATAAAAATTTATATTCAATATGAAAGATAAAAAAGGGTCAGATGATAAGTCTGACCCTTTTGTGTTATTTGAACGTTTTGACCATCTCGTGGTTAGCTGAGCTCTAAACCACCTGCCAACTTTTGATAGTCACCAACCAATGTGCCACCGCCAGAGCAAAAGTAGTTAAGCGCGTATTTATCTTGGCTATCAATAGTCAATTTATCATCTTTAAATTGAAAAAAAGCCGTACTGTCATTGACCTTGCTCTGAAAAATAATGCCGTGTGCATCATCTTGACCCATCAATGTTGCTTTGCCATCAAAATAGCAGGTCGGTTTTTTGACATCGCTGCGCGCACGTATCTTAATGTCAATCTGCTTATCACCGTCTGCTTTTACCATCACGGCTACCCAGTCATCGCCTTGCGTACGCTTAGCATAACCCTCAGAAGCATAGTCACCAACGATGACTTTTACAGCAGGCGAGAGTGTCGCTGCAGGTTGCGTAACGCTGTGATTATCCACATTGGCTTTTATAGTGTTATTACAACCACTCAAAGCAAGCAGCGCTGCACTCGTCAAAGAGAGGGCGGCAAAAAAACGCGAGGGACGAGAGAAAGAAGTAATCATTAAGTTGCCTTGGGTAAGTGAGTAAGTGATAAAAATGGCTTTGCAAAATGGCTATTTTTGATTGAATCAAACAGTTTTAGGTAGCAGTCGTTTATTTGCAGCGATTATAGTTGAATCCACTTTTAAAAGAGTACGGAACTACTGGGGTTCATTATTCGCAGCCTCTGTCTGCGTAGGCACAGCAAGCAAGAAAAAGTAACCCCAGTAGTGATTGATAATATTTGTAGTTCTTTTATTAAGCACTGACTATACAGCGCCAGCGATGATACAGCTTACACAAATATTCGTCTACTGAGTAAGCAATACGGCAACTTAAGCACAAGTGACACAAAAGTGACGGCTTATCTCTATATCGCAAAAACAGCTGTTGAAAATATCTACTACAGAATAACTCATAATAGCGCTACTAATCATCGTGCTTATGCCAAGTTCACCACTCGATAAGCGTATTCGTCACTAAGCGTTTGTTATCTATGCTGCTAGCATATCTCTCATCAACAAAAAAACCAATGCATCTCCCAAAATTCTTACCATCACTGCCTTTGTTATCCTTATTTATAGAATTAATAAAATAGTAAGGTCCACAAGTGGCAGCATGACATTATCGAGAGCGTCTATGCAAACGACCAATATATCCAAGAATCAGCCTTTGCGTCATACCTCAATGACTGATAATCAAGTGATTCAAAATAAAGCACCACGTACCTTGATAATGGTGCTGACAATGGCGGTATTCATGACGGGCTGTAGCCCTACTGAATCTAAGCAAAGTGAGACCCAAAACGGCGCCCAAAAATCAGCAGCGCCGTCACAAGATATTGATTTGTTGAATGTCTCTTACGATGTCTCACGCGATTTTTATAAAGACTATAATACCTTATTTGCCAAAGGCTACCAAAAAGAGCATCCCAACAGCAAAGTACATATCAATCAGTCACATGGTGGATCGAGTAAGCAAGCCCTGTCGGTTGCTAATGGTCTACAAGCGGATGTGGTGACCTTTAACCAAGAAAGCGATATGAATCTATTGGTCGAAAAAGGCTTGGTTGCTGCTGACTGGCAGAAAGCGCTACCAAACGGCGCGGTCCCTTATACCAGTACCATGGTTCTATTGGTACGCAGCGGCAATCCAAAGGGTATTAAAGACTGGCAAGATTTGGCACGTAGTGACGTAGCTATAGTAATACCAAATCCGAAAACCAGTGGTACGGCGCGTTATGCCTTTTTAGGTGCCTACGGTTATGGTCTGCATCATTTTAAAGAAACGGTCGAAACCTCTACCAAAACAGATACCTTTATCAAAAAACTTTTGGCAAACGTCGTCACTTATGACAATGGCGCACGTGCAGCAACGACCAGCTTTACCCAACGCGGTCTAGGGGACGTGCTT